>OGCN01002193.1_pt1 | contig 22069 bp, 14 predicted proteins | sample 1570181 | NCBI WGS metagenome assembly OGCN01 (sample SAMEA4370584, study PRJEB24528) | human gut metagenome | reverse complement strand
GCTTTTTCAACTGTATTAAGTCTGTGGGTAACCAAAACCCTCGTACAATGTAAAGCCTCAACATTTTTTTGGATTATTCTTTCAGTTTTTACATCTAAAGCTGATGTAGGTTCGTCAAGAACTAAGATTCTAGGGGTGGTTACAAGTTCTCTTGCTAAAGAAATACGTTGTTTTTGCCCCCCAGATATTGATGGATTTTCTCGAAAAAGTAGAGTATGAAACTTCATTGACATACTCATGATATCATCATATATTGATACTCTTTTACAAGTTTCAATAACCTGTTTTCCTGAAACAGATTCTCTCCCTAGCGAAATATTATACATCACATCCCCATCAAATATGGGAGAATCTTGAGATACAAAAGCCGATATATTCCTAAAATCTTTTTTACCACCAGCTACTTCCATAAGTTCTTTTTCAGAAACCTCTTCGATAGCATTGATCAAAATATCTTTTGAGTTTTTCATGGCAATCATTCTCCCTTCTGTTAGTATGTAGTAAATATTTTCTACGCGCTTATTGTAACCAATACATCTTTATTTTTAGTGAGTAAAAAGTGCAAATATTGTTTTTTTATTAATATTTTTAAAATGTAAAATATCGCTTTATAAAAAGCAATCTCTCATATGATAAATAAATTTCATTCTTTGTAGCTATTTTACAATCCAATACCTCCTTATTATAAAATTAGTCCCTTAAATGCAGACTAGGTGACTTAAAAAGAGAAACATTCAAAATAGTGTTTGTCTACTTTCTAAATTTTCAAGCTCATATTCTTGTTTCTTGTCGGGAGGTTTGAGTATGAAAAAACAATTTAACTTATACATACTTCTTTTTGAGGTAATTATTATAATATTTTCATCACTACCTTTTTTATAAACTTAATTCAAAAGGAGTCAGAATGACTCCTTTTGAACATAAAGAAACTTTTTAACCAAATATATAACAGACGACTATTCCAAATATCTGAAACATTTCTATTTATGACAATCAATAAGAGAATAGGATAACATCTCCTCAAGAAGATATTATCCTTTTTTATGATTAAACGAAGTCAAATAGTGAAATTTCTTCATAGACTTCTACTTCTGCTTCTACTACCTCATTAACAGAGGTTTCTGAAACTATTTCTTTAGAAACATTATCATTATGTTCTTCAGTCATACCAAAGAGTTCAGAAATGCTTTCTAGGAAGTCATCAGCCATATCAAGAACTTCTTGTGAAACGACAACATGAGTCCTTTCTTCAACGATTTCTTGAGCAACTACTACTTCTTCCTCAAAGCCAGTTTCTGCTTCATCTACTGACTCATTAATAACTTCAACAAGTTCGCTTTCTTCATCAGGATCATAGCTAGCACTATATTCCTCGGTGATTGAGCTAACTTTTACATCAGAGTCCTCATCCATTTCTGGATGGTCTACCTTGTACTGCAATTCAAAAGCATTGATAGCCTCTTCAATTTGTTCTACAGTAGGCTTTTTAGACTCGTCCTCGACTTCGATAAGAGGATTAACAATGGCACGTTTAGCTGATACATAGTCAAGACGAGCTTGGTCTGCAAAAACATCTGCAGCTTCTCCTCGCTTAATAGTATCTGCACAACGGTCAATGTTTTCCTGCAAGAGTTTGGCTTGTTTATCCATACCATCAATAACATTGTTGATACGTTGGATAGTCCCAATACCACTCGCAAAGTCTAGACGAACGGCATAGCTATTTTGACCAATAATATGCAAGTCAAGCATGCGTTCTGGTTGCCAAGGTGATTTTTGTTCCAACGCACGAAGGACAAAACCACGATAATGAGCAAGGGTTGTCATTTTCATATGGAGTGGATCAGAGGCAACATTCATTTGCATCGCATAGTTCAGTTGATTACCTGCAACATCTTTCTTAGTTGCTTCGTATCCATCTGGTTCAAAAGTCATAACAAATGGGTTATGTTCAACCTCATATTTCTTACCGTCTTCTTTTTCAACCACTTCTTTCCAAGGTTTTGTCTTTTCTGCAAGCTCTTTATCCTGGACTAATAGAGAAAGTTTCTTCTCGTAAATTGCCTTATCTTTAAGGGCTTGCTTAATACGTTTTTGAGACAAATCAATATCACGTTTCCAAGCCTTACGACGATTAGACAACAACTCAAATTCGTTATCAAGTTCCATCTTAAGTTTAAGATATGGATTGCCTGTCGCAATAGCTTTAAATTCAGAGGCTGAGAGTGTTTGAAGCTCTCATCGGTGTACGACTGGTCATGATTTGCGTAATATAGCGGAGCTTTGTTTCTTGAATCTGCCAAAGGTAGTTATCAAAGCTTCCTTTAGTGATATAGTGGAAAATATTTACCTTACGATAGATATTTCCTTGACGAACCAAGCGTCCATTACGTTGGATAATATCAGACGGTTTCCAAGGTACATCGAGATGATGAACAGCTTTCATACGACGTTGTACGTTAAGACCGGTTCCCCCTTTTTCCGTTGAAGCCATGAGAATACGAATCTCACCAGCATTCATTTGACGTTGAAGTTGAAGCTTAGCCTTTTTGTTAGCAGCATCATGAATAAAAGCAATCTCTTCTTCTGGAATTCCCCGTTCAACAAGCAAATCTTTTAATTCTTGATAAACAGAGAAACCCTTGCCATTAGGAGTTCCAAGGTCAGAGAAAATCATTTGTGTCCCTTTATGCTTAGCCTCCATGTGATAAATCTTATCCACTCGCTCAACCACTTGCATGAGTTTATCTGCATCAGCTCTTACATAGAACTCCGCATCAAGCAAACGCATGTCTAAAGCCAACTTTCTGGCTTCACTAGTGATTTTGAGCATGTTATCTTCACTAGGATCTACATTCCCATTTTTAACTCGGTCTGAGCGTTCTACAAGCTCATCCAAATAAACTTTTTGGTTCTCAGTCAACTGACTTTCAACCGCTACCTTTTCTACCATAGGAACTGGAAGATTAAGGTCTTCAGTCATTTGGATATCTGCAGTCTGACGGTAAATCGCCATCAGCTCAGGGAGATTCATAAATTTAGCAAAGCGTTTACGTGAAATATACTTGTCTCCTGTAGGGTTAAGTTCAAGACTATTCTCAACAATCCCAAACGCACCAACCCAAGCATCAAAGAAACTTACACCGAAATGTTCCATGACATCTGGTTGAAGATAATTCATCATCGTATACATTTCACTGATAGAGTTGGAAACTGGTGTTCCAGTCGCAAAGACAACGTGACGTGTATCATGCTCTTCTTGAAGCACGCGCACTTTCATTTCCATATCCATATTCTTTTTTGAGGTACGGTTGGTAATACCAGCAACGTTCCCCAAACGTGTCATAGGACGGACATTCTTGTACCCGTGGGCTTCATCAACAAAGAGCATATCAATACCAAGGCTCTCAAAGTTGATAAACTCATCAATACCAGTCTTGTTTTCAAGCAACGTCTCTAAGCTTGCCTCAAGACTTCTACGCATCGATTGTGCTTGCTTAAAAGTAATTTTGTCGTCATTAGCTTTTGCGTAACCAATGATTTCATCAAGCTCATCAATCTTTTCAGAAATAAAGGCTTGTTCACGTTCTTGTGAGACACGAACTTTCTCAAATTGAGAATGTCCAATCACAATACCATCATAGTCACTTGTTAGAATGCGAGAAACGAACAAGCGACGACGGGACTTTTCAAAATCCTGCTCAGTCGTAACAAACACTTTCTTGGTAGGGTAGAAACGCATAATTTCTTGACCAAATTGTGCTGTTAGACTAGATGGAACCACAAACAATGGTTTATGAATAAGCCCAAGCTCTTTCATCTTGAAAGCTGCCGAAATCATGGTTAGTGTCTTACCAGTACCCACTTCGTGAGCGAGGAGTGCACGTCTCTCTTCAAGAATACGTTGTACGGCATTCTTTTGGTGAGGACGAAGCTCTACACCTTTAGCCAACCCATCAAATTCCAAGAGACTTCCGTCATATTGACGTGTCACATAGCGATTAAAGACTTCATTGTAGGTATCTTCAATCACTTCTTGGACTGTTGGATTTTCATGAATAAAGTTCTTAAAGCTTTCTTGTAGAACACGTTCACACTCACGTAGGTTTGCTGTAGCCACTTCATCAACCTTACGTATAGGGTTTTCAGTCGTACCGAAATTACGCATGATTGTTGGTTGATTACTTGTAAGCAAGTGAGCCACAATATCTGTTGCGTGTGAGTAGCTTTTATTGTACTCATCACGTAGACCTAAACGAAGGTTAGATTGACGACTCATATAGCGGTTTAACAAGCGTTCGTTGAAACCTCGTCCGATTCTGGACATCACTAATAGTGATTTAGCTTCTTCAGAATGGAGACCAACCTTTTCATCCAGCAATTCACTAAACACCCATTGAGAAAGGACGTTACTAGGAATCCAGCTAGAACCAATGCTGAAATCAATATCAGATAAGACAACTGGCTCTGGTACAACAGATAAAATCAATTCCAAATAACGTTCCCAATCCGCTTGTGTATCTCCGTCTTCAATGAGAGAGTTAATGCAATCACGTTTAGCAAGTACATCACCTGAAAGGAATTTATCCTTAGTAACATAGTGTACAGTCTTATCATCAATATAACGTTCTACATCAATCATCACGGTCTCACCTAGTTCTGAAATCATCATATCTTCTGAGACATCTGGATAGACAGAACTCATGAGGTTCAAATCAACGCCACGACCTTCTGAAAGCGACACATTCAAGGCTTCTACTGCTGACATCACTTGATGGAGATGTTTTTTAGGACGAATGGTTGGCTTTTTAAAAGCATCTGACTTCACAAAGACTACCTTTGAGCTGTCATTCTCGTCCAACTCCTCTAATTCAAGACTAGCGATAAGCGGATAACGATCATCTCGGTCAAAGAGGCGAGCATTCACCGCTTGATTGAGATAACCATACTTCTTCTTGAATGTATCGTAGGCTTGATTAAGTGTTGCAAGCAATTGTTTGAATTTCCCTTCATCATAGTCTGTCGTCATTTGAATATCAATAATGGCTTGATACGCATTTTTGATAGCAACCATACCACGAATACGCTTGTTTTCTGTATCCGTAAGAGGTGTTTCATAGAAATAAATACCTTTGTAAAGCCCTTTACTTTTAGCTGCTTTAGAAGGTGTTTGACTTACCCATGTATTCGTAACAATATTAGGGTCTGCTTCTACTGCTGCTTCAAAGTCTAAAATGGCTTCTTCTTTGTATTTATCATCATATTTTACGAACTGTCCTTGTTCGTCTTGATAAAAAATCATTTCAGCTGCACGTGAGCTAGGACGGATAGACGTGTTATCACGATAATAGACACGCCCATTTTTATCACAAGCATACTCATTCAATCGAATATCAAGTGAAGCAAGTAAGTCTTGATCAAGATAATTCACTTCTTCTTTAAGGATAATATCACGAGGTTCTAGTCTCCCTACTTCGAAAGGCACTGTTACTTTTGATAGTGCTTCTTGAAGCTCTGAAGCTAAGTCAAAAGAGCTATCTACCACAAGATCCAGTGTTCCACCATTGAAATGACGTACCTGATAATCACCTAGGACACAAGGATTTTTACAAATAGCATCCTGGAAGAAATAGGGATTGAGTGAGACACGTTTATCAAAGGGGAGTTTATTTCTATCTGAAGACCAGAAGTCAATATTAGTATCGGGAACAGGGATAAAAGCTCCTTTTTGGAAAAAGAGGATATCTGTTACCACTCGTGTTCCGGCATCTTTAAAAGCAGTATTTGGTAAGCGGACACCACCTAAAAACTGAGTTCCACTACGACGGAGATCTGGCAGAATTGAACCAGCACTCTTATCTGCAGTACCAGTTGAAGTGATAGCAGCAACCATCCCATGATAGGGTACCAAATCGATAGCTTTCTTAAAGAAGTAATCATGAATACGATAAGGTTTATTCTCATAAGCCTTATCGACAATACGAACATCCGCAAATGGAACATTCGTAATGACCAAGTCAAATGGTGTCCCTTCAAAGTTTACTGTTTCAAATCCTTGGACTAAAACAGTAGCATCTTGATGAAGGTGTTTTGCAATAGCACCTGTAATGGTATCAAGTTCAATTCCATAAAGAGTAGAATTCTTCTTGATATCCTCTGGCATTGTCTCAAAGAAGATACCAGTACCCATTGATGGATCAAGAATATTACCTCCTTTAAAACCACTTTCTACAATCTTATCCCACATTGCAGTAGCAATCTCTGGACTTGTGTAGTAAGCCGTAAGGGAGCTCATTTCCATCGCACGGTATTCTTCTTTAGTGATAAGACTTTTTAGCTCATCACGTTCTTTTGCAAAACGATTAATCTTACTATCAAAGAAATCGTTAGCAAGTCCTCCCCAACCAACATAGTTAGAGAGAATTTCTTGTTCGGCACTATCAGCTAGACGGTTATCTGCTTCGAGTGCTTTCACAAGTTTAATGGCAGAAAGGTTAGCTTGAACCTTTTCTGCTTTTGTCATTGTTTTATTTTGTTTTTGTTCTTCCATTGTTGTTCTTTCTCCTTAAAACTAAAAAAGACCTGGTATAATACCAAGTCTTTCTTTTTAGTTGTAGTATTTGTTTATACGACTCAAAAATATGTGAGCCTCTCGTGTTTTCCTGTTTTTGAGGAACTCAATAAAACTATCTTGAATGTCAAAAGAGAATGCTCCAGCCAGTTCACATTGCTTATCAAAGCTTTTGCTGACTGTCATAGCTTTACTCTTACGAATAGCTACATGCGTGGGCATTGTTCTGGGAAAGGTAACTCCTAGAGAGTAACCAAAATCAAACAAAGTTAATAGATATGGCGGTTCCTCTTTAGAAAAGATAATCCCAAAGTTATTCCAGTGTCTATCAACATTTAAAGTCAATCGATCAATCTCAAAGAGTCTGGCAAATATCGAATCAAGCTCGGCTTCTGAAAAACCAATCTCAGCCAACTCTTTTTTCAAAAAGTTATACTGCTCTTGAGGTTGCTTCTTGGCTATTTGTTCGATATCTGATTCCGTATACCCACTTTGTTGCAGCAAACGAAACATCGTAACGAAATTTCCACCTTCTGGTATGAAATTTTGTGAACGACAAAGATCACTACCTACTTTTTCGTAAGGTACATAATCTTCAATCCCACAACTTTTCAAAAACTCAGATACCAGAAACTCAGCTTCAGCCTCCCCACCAAAAAAGTCTCTCTTATAGAAATAGTCATCTTTCAACCATTTCTCTTGAGTTCCTTTGCTAGAAGTAAATACAGTCATAGTACCTCTCCTATTTTCTACTTAAATTAGGATGATAATCTTCTAAAACAAATGGCTCATCATTGAGTTCTGGTATTGATACCCAATAAAAATCATCGGTATCAAAACCGTGTGTCATAGCAATTTCGTGCCAGACATCGGGAGCTGTATAGGTATAACCTAAAAGTTCCTTTCGGTTTTTTCGTCCAAAATCAATTTGACGCCCTTTTAGAAAATCTACCATACGTTCATAGGTGAATTCTGTGTTCAACAAAAAATCATCTTTCCTTTCAAACGTATCTAAGGTTTTACTGATTGTATCAACCAGGTATTTTCCAATCATCTTTTTATTGTTATAAAGAACAATAGTCAACTTCATGACGTTTCTCCCTGAATTATACATGAAATCACGTATAGTGTTATCTCTAGTATAACATGAAAACGCAGTTGACTCATAATGAGTTCTAAGTTTCATTTTTTCTCCTTTTATCTAAAACTCAATTTTAAGCTTTCCACAATGGACTAAAAATTGTTTAGCTTCTTTCTTAGCCTCTTCATCTGCAGCTTTATTCCCTGCTCCTCTCAGTTGAATAATCCTATTATTTTTCAATTCAAGGGTATAGAGAGGGGTTTCTTTGTACGCTTTATCACGAACAAAGACAATAATAGAAGTTCCGTAGACAAAGTGCCTTTTAGCATAATTTCCAACACAGTGATGTAGGATTTTGCCTTCTCTGACAATTTCGCTTTCGTCTTTAGGAAAGATAAAAGCATACTTGTCAAATGCTGTCTGAGCCTTCATCATGTTTGTCAAACGTTTAGCTGTTTCAAGCCTCAACTTCGCTTCTTCCTTCTCCTGTTTAAGTCGTTTTTTCTCTGCCCTCAAATCTCTTACAGCATTAGTGACACGTAAATATGTACCACATGCTTGTTGATTTTCAAGTAACACTGAATAATTCTCTACAATCTCGGCATGTTTGTTATCCCAATTTTTGGGTATAACAAGATAATCCCCCTCAAATGGAATTCCTAATGCTTCAACCATCTCTCTATAATCGACATAATCACGAAGGGATACAGTGTTTTTCACCATCCAATTAATAAATCGAATGGGCTTTACATTAGGAGGTATGGTAGCTACAAAGCGGTTAATTAGTGCCTTATTACTAAAGTCTAAGGCATAAGTAAGTAACTCGTATAAACCCTCGAAGGTTCGACCATATCGTCTACGCATATCTTCCTCGAAAAATGCCTTTTCGACATTCATATCCGTATTTTTTAAATACTGTTTATTCCTTTTGAGGAAGTTCATGGTAACCTTACCCATATTTGCATGCTTATGTCCAAGACTACATGAGTAATAAGACCTATAAAACGTAGTACCTACCAATTCTTTGACGACGCCACGCGCCTTGATTTTTTGAGCGAATTCAATACGTTCTCGATATTTATAGATATGAGGTAGCACTGAGCTTATCTCAAAATTATCTTTAATCACGTGTCCAAAATCTAAGTATCTCAACTCAGATTTTGATTGTAACTTTTCAATAAGATTTTCCATACCACCATAAAGCGTATAGACACTAAATGCACCAGAACCGAAAAAGAGAGCATTTCTCTGATTTTGGAATCCAGTACTATAGATTTCTTTACCTTTTTTAGCTGAAAGATATGGATCCCAGTGTGCTTTTACCATCTTATTGTTGGCAAGCTGATAAAAGTTATAAAGGCTGACGTCAAACTTTTCTTTTCCATCAACAATATTTTGAGTGATAGCATACATTTGCATTTCAATGCGTTTCTTTGTGACTCCCATCCAGACAAAGTAAAAAGTATCTCCTACAAAGGTTAAACGGCTGTTAAGTGATAAGCGTTTTGTAACCTTTTCCGAGAATTTTTTTCGGTCGGAAGAAATAATTGTCTTAGACTTATTTGACCATTCATAGATAGGAAAATTATTCTTCGCCCATTTGAAAAATCCGTTAGAAACTTTTAAACGATTATCTACGATTTCTTGAATATTCTCTGCTTTTGTCATTGTTTTTCTCCTTAATTAATAAAAAATGGCCCTAGGACCATTTTCTTTCTTATTGTTGTTAAAATTCGCCTTCTACAGCAGATAAATCTGAAAAAAGATCTAACTGTTTCCCATCCTTTTTAGGAGTTTTCTTAGTTGGAACTTTCTTTTTAGTTTCTGTTTTAGTTAGGCTCTGATTCTGTTTCTGTTTTGGCTTCTTAGTTGGTTGCTTGGTTGATTTCTTACTACCAGTAGTCATTTTCCCTACAACTGATTTGGTCTCAACCTTCTCAGCGGTAAAATACTCTTTAACCCAAGAAAAGACTGTGGCATCATCAACCATAGCACCTTGACCATTTCTATAGTCAGATTTACTGGCTTTTCTGATGCAGTAAGCCATAGCATCCTTAATCGTACGATCAAGATGTTTGAGGATCCCGGCAATCAGCTCATCATCCTCTTGATGATCAACTATCCAATTATGAATAGCATCCTCAGTCGGTGTATGTATTTCAGCCATTTCTTCATCAAAATGGCTTACTGCCATGAAGCGGTCAAAAGCATCAATCTTAATTGTATCAGTCATTGGTTTTCTCCTCTTTTATTTAATCAAAGCTACATTTCGTTTCCCATCTTTTCCTTGTTTCATTTCTAAAACATCGTGTGGGATTGAAAAGTCATCTTGATAAGCTGTTGTAACGACACTTAATCCTGCAGAAACAGCCTTAATTACTGCTTCTACTTCTTCTTGTGTATTAGCTTCACCGATAAACAAGACGTCAGGGTTGAAGCGTAATACAAAAGTCACGAGATTTCCCAGTTCCATACCGTTAGCCTTATTGACTTGTAGTTGGTAAAAAGACATTTCCTTAATCTCGACATGTCTTTCGATTGTTATGACTTTACCTTCTTTAAAAGCTTCAGCAAGTAACGAGTAGGCTAAAGTCGTTTTGCCGACACCTGCAGGACCAGTAATGACGTGCAAGCCTGGAATGCGTACTTGTTCAAGCACTTCTTCCGTACAACTACTATCAAACTCACTCAAAGAAATTCGTCGCTCATTCACATGAATAAGTCGGATAGACATCGTTTCTAGTCCTTGAAAATGAACTATCGTCGATATCCTAATGGTAATAACTCTACCATCATCCAACTGATAGTCACAAGTTCTTACCTGACTACAACGGTTTTTTGTTACATCCATCTCAGCTATAGATTTAATATGACCAAATAGAGCATCCGCATCTTCTGATGAAATGAAGTCATGGACCTGTTTCACATCAGAATTTCTAAAGGCTACCTCGTAATCTTCACCATGTGGGAAGATGGTAATATCTTGAGCTTCGTTATTAATAGCTTTGTTCAAAATATTGTTTATTGTTTCAATCATTGTTTTTCTCCTCTCAAAACTCAAACAAGCTTAACTGTTCTCCTTCAGTTGTTGGTTTATCTTCAAGTGGCTTTCGACAAGCTACTAGTGTTTTTGGCTCCTTCTCAACCTTATAAATAGGTTGCATTGCACGATAGTTCTCAAAGAACGTGTCAAAAAATGCAAACAAAAGGTGTCGACATTGCCTCAAAGCCCTATACTCTAATCGAGTATAGTAAGTAGCTTCATCAGATAGCAGTTCTGAATCTTTGGTATAAGTTTCAAAAACCCACCATTCAAAGCCACGTGCAAACACTTCAGTCGGTGTCAAATAATAATCCAACTTCTTCTTAATATGAACAGCTTGAGCTAAATCCGTTCTGGTTTCCTCAGCTATTTGAATAAATTTCAGCAAGCTAGCCTTATAGATATTACGAATATCTTTAAAGCTATGTGACGTAGAGCTAATGATACCTGATTGATCATACGTATAGTCTAAATAATGACCATACTCATGTATGAATGATGAAGAATCTCTTACATCAACTGCCATGATATTTAACCCTGGCACATAAAGTCCGCTTGCTTTATGTTTTCCTAGCTTTCGGAATTTGAGTTCGGGTTCTAAGTTGTGTAATCACTTACCTCATTCTACAGTAGAATGAGGTAAGTGATTACACAACTTCTCCCACTCGTTCTCTAGAACCTTGAATTTCTCCTTGTCAAAATCACTACCTCGATAACGCTCGGTATCCACTTCAACTTTCGAAAACCCTAAATCAAGAAATGACGTATTACTGTTCATTTCATGATCTTGAAAGATTTTATCCTCACGCACACTGGCTATCGTCTTAGTTGACTGATTAACATATTGTGCATTTAGGTTGGCTGCAAGAGCATCTTCATACTCTCTTTTAAGAACGTTAGCAATCTTTTGGATATTTCCATAATAACTACATTCCTTGTAGATACCTTCACTATGGATAGACATCAATTCAAGAAAGCTAAAAGATACTAGTCCATACCTCGTTTGAGAACTACTCTCTCTCCAAAAACTTAGGTTTTTCTTCAAAGGCACTCTAACCTTTGAATCGTCGACAATGAGAAGATACAAAGTGCGTTTGGTATCTTCTGCACTTTTAGTAGCAGGTAATCTACTCCCATGGAGTGTGAGAAGAATCTGTTCACCGAAAAGGTGTTCGTGATTTTCTTCATCCCTCAAACTCATGCCCTCGAACAGTCTTTTTAGCTTATTCGAAAAATGTGCTTGATCATAACCAATGGTTTCAATATCAGCCATGATGTCTTTGACTTTATAGGCTGTATAAACATTATCTTGTCCGAATACCTCTACTGCTACTGCTCCGACTTCTTGAGATAAAAGTTCCTGACCTTGATATCTGCGAATATTCGCATAGTAAGTACAAAACTTTCTCACGATATCAGCAGCTTTATCAGTCTCTTTTATCTTAGGAAAAGTGACTTTTTTAGTCGTTTGTTGTGCTACTGCTAGTAAATTTGCCATTGTTTTTCTCCTTAATAGCAAAAACGAAGGTAAAGCTTAAAGCTACTACCTTCCTCTTTCTCTTATATGTACTATGTACGATACACTATGAACTATACATAGTATGACATACAATTTATTGCGTAAAAAAAGGAAACCTAATTATTATTATCAAGTTTCCTTGCATAATCTCGTTTGTGACTCTCTATATTTCGAGAAATATCATTCTTATCCCAGATTTGTAATTCCCAAGGATAATAAAAATGACTCTTGTTTTTAAAGTAGAGATGGATGCCAGTATAGTCTTCCGTATCTTTTAAATACCAATTTTTAAGACCGTATTCTTCCTTCCAATCATCTAAACGATCCATCACTTCAGTAATGACAGATGTTGGCAAAATGACACGTGCTCCAAAAATATCATTTAAAACCGAATTTACTGGATACCCTTCTGGTCTTTTAGTAAAACGCTCAATCTTGTCTAAAATAGATTCAGATGTCTTCACTCGATAGAAGTAACTAATATCGCTGACATCTGCTACCATCAAATAATCGTTGATAGATTCGTGCAGATTCAAACGATATTTTAGAATCTCATCAAATGGCACATTCGCAAAAGTGTGATTAAGATTGACTTTAGCAAGTTTACCACTTTCAAAATACTCTTCTGAATACTTTATATGAATGGTGTTGATTTCAAAGATCAGCCGCTCTACTTTCTTGATATTCAACCCTTATACGTCTCCAAATAATTTTTCTTCATTATACCATATCCTGTTTATTATACGTTTTGAACTTAATCTTTTCTTCTGGGGAAGCTTTCAAAAGGAAATCATCAATTCCCTTTTCGTGAGGCCAGATTAGAGCACGAACCGTACAAGACTGCTTCGTAACTAGATCTTGAACCATGTCATACATACGTTCAAATACCGAGTCATTATCCTCAAAGTCTTGGTCAAATGCTAGATAAATAGGTTTGACCTTTTTGAGCTCAGTCTTTCCGATAAAGTCCGAGATAGGACGCCATGCTGCTACTCCTGCCATAGAGATAACACAGATATTCCCCAATTGAGAAAGACGAGTATTTTTCGCAACTGAAGCAGTGATATCTCCTTTAAGCAAACCTTCCGTGACTAGAAGGTTATCAACCTTACTCATAAGGTTGACCCTAGCCTTGCCTTCATCCGAAAAGCGTGCTTGTTCTAAAATGTCATCAGAATAAGCAAAATGGGGGAAAGACTTAGCACTTGTTCCCTCTGGCTTATATGCTGACGAAACAAAGACATACTTTTGCCCTTTTTTAAATGTCAACTCAAGTCCAGAACGAAGTTTAACACTAGTTTCCTTAGTTGTCCCACTTGCTAGTTCGTGTGATGATCCTTTAGCAAAAACATACCAATCGAAACTTCCATCTTCATTTTGGAAGACCTTAGCAGTACGTGCATTTTGTCCCTCATGAAAGGCTTCGTTTACTTTGGCTTGATAACTAACATTATCAAGACGTACTTGAAAACCTACAATTTGTCCCCATGAATTGCGACATGGAATTAGGATTCCATCTTTTGATTCAAAAATAGGACATTTTGCGTTTTCGTTCCAATAGAAACCAGGAACTCCACGCCAAGCATCTTTAGGAAGCCCATTTGCAACAAAGAGCTTTTCCCAAATAGTTGCTGGATGAGATACTGTTGTATCAACTTGTTTCTGGCGTGTTTGCTTTGTTGATGAAGCATAGCCACGCAGTGCAATAGTCTCAACAGAAAGACCTCGTTCTGCACTTGTTAAGTGCTTGACATGGTCCTTAGTCAATCCCAACACATTAATTACAAGAGAATTTACCTTGTGAAGTGTTGAGATGCTTGCTAAAGGCTGACTTTTCCAACTAGGTTGAAAAGTCACCTCTTTCGCTTTTTTAGGATCCAAATCATAAATAGTCCCAGCACTACCAAATTGTGGTTTGTCTAGGTCAATCTTTCTAGCACAGACTGCCTTGGTCTGATCTGCAAAAACCAAACACCAATCCGGTTTCCCACAAATAGGACAAGGGTAATCACGTCCTACCCTAATCATTTCGGTTTGTCCAATCGTAATAATTTTTGTCATTTTTTTCTCCTTATAAAATATAACATTGTTGTTGTAAAGTGACCTTGGAAAGTCTCGAACACCTGTTCGTAGTCTTTCCTCCGCATGACGACAATTTAGAGATGGAAACACCTGTACCTCACCTCTAATCATCGAGATGTCGCCTTCCTTTTTTGTCCGTCTACCCAAACTCAAAACAAAAAAAGCATAACAAAGAAGCCGGCAAGCCTTGTCTCAAAAAACAAGGATGCACATACCTATGGAAAACCATAGGAAACTTCTCGTTATGCTTTTATCTGCTAATAACGTTTGTTGTAGCCTTTCAAAAAATTAAAGGCAAATTATCTCGTACCTGTTGTAAGCGTCAAGCCCCTTCTTCTGTCTGATGGCTTAACTGATAGCTAAAAGCGAGTACGCTCCCTTTTAACCCAATCAAACATGGTATGCTTATCGCTGGGACAGAACCAGTGGTCGCATCTCCTCTTCCATGTTTACTTTTAAAATAGTCACTTGACTATGAATTCACCCTTAGAGGTAGTGAAAAAAGATATAAATATAATTATTTATGACTTTAGTATAGCAAAGAGAAACTAACATTACAAGTTTATCGTTATTCGAATTATAACTATATACACTACTCTTCATTGTATTATATACTATACATAGTCTATAGTTTACTACACGTTATGTATAGCTCACCATTAGTAACAAACATCGAACTAAACGTCATAAAATACAAACGATACAAGATACATTGGTATACTATGTATTTTGTATCGTAAACCACCTATTACGCTCTTTGTACTATTTTTAAATGTAACTCATTAATCAATATAATGTAATGATATATATAGTTTTAAAATGTATCGTTCACTATACATCGTGGACTATCTACAATATACGATAAGTAATAAACAATATATTATTTACAAAACATAATGTATCGTGTATGGTGATGTGCGTTAATTTTTTATTTCCAGAAGTATTTAATAAAAGATATACGATATAATGCTTTGCAATACAATATTTATCTATATACTCTACATCGTCTATAATATACGATAAAAGATTTACATTTTGTTTTATTACTCATATATATAGTAATGCTATGTATAGTGTAGTGTGTAAATTGTATTATGTTTGAGTTAGAACTCGAATATGATGCTATACACTATATATCAATACAGTATGTATAATATATTGTGGTAGTATACATCGTCTATTATACATTAACTTATCTTATATAGCATGTAGTGTATCGGGTATGCTCTAGTTATGGTTTGATACTCTGTAATATTTTTTGTTTTTGAATAGCATAAGGAATAGATGTAAGATATACGATATAATACCTAGCAATACATTATTTAGCAATATATTTTACATCGTCTATAGTACACTATAAAGATTTATCTTTCTTTGTACTACACTATATATAGTCAGGTAATGTATAGTGTAGTGTATAATATTTAAGTAGAAACTCGAATATAGTGATATACACTATATATCGTTACATTATGTATTTTATATATGGAAAAAATACATCGTCTACCGTACATTCTTATATTTTATATAGTATATAATGTATCGTGTATCATTCTTGTTGAGTTTTGATACTATGATATATGCTTCCTTTCAAAACAGCATATAGTGAAAGATACACTATGTATAACTTAATGCGTAACAATCTGGTTAGAAAAAAAATATGCTATACATAGTGTATCTTGTATTATTTACGATATATCTATATACTACTTGATATTCGATTTCTATATGGTATACTTTAAGTAGTTAATTACATGTATCGTTTTGTTATACATAGTGTATCGTATATATTGTATTGAGAGGAGTAGATATGGTTGCAAATACAATCGTAGTAATGGATGAAAAAGGAGGAGCAGCCAAAACAACATTAAGTTTATTATTGGCTCAAGCTCTAGGAAATGCTGGCTATAAAACGTGTGCAGGTGACTTAGATGGACAGTGCAATCTAACTACAGCAGCAGGAGTGAACGAAGACGAACAAGAAGGTATTTATTCTGTACTAAAAAAAGAAGTAGAAGTAGCTGATGCTATTGTCCCGGTTGACGGATATGATCTGCTTCCAGGTAGTAAGCTGATGAAGAACTGGGAGAGTGAAGCATCTGGTTTAAAAGATAGAGATTTTCGTTTAAGAAACGTTGTTCAAGATATCAATGACTACTATGATTTTGTTCTCTTTGATACCCCTCCTTTCTTTGGCGTTTCAACAACTAGTACGCTTTTTACTAATTCTAAAGTTTTTGTACTTATCCCTACAACACCTGATAAGTTTGGTATCGAAGGTGTAAAGGATACAATCGAAGATATTGAAGCAGTTCAAGAAGGATTCTCTTTCTTTGGAATTGATATTGTTATAGCTGGGATCGTTATAACTCAGGTTGATAAAGGGCCAGGCTTTAGTAAAAAATCAATTAAACAAGTCAAAGCAAGAGAAGCAGTAACAACTCTTGAGAAAATTGCGGAAGAACATAATACTAAAGTTTTTGAGCAATACTTATTTAATAATAAACAATACAAAGATATGATTGCTAATCAAGCAAATGTTTTTACAAATAGTGGCTATAGCATCCCTCAAAAACAAATCACAAATGTTATGAATGAACTAATTAAGACGATTGGAGAACACAATGGCGAAAAAGCTTAATACTATCCAACAAAGAAATTATAATAACCTTTTAACAGCTGTTGAATCAAATGATCGCACAACAGCTAAAGAAGTATTTGACCGTTTTTTTAAAGGGAAAGAGATTGAAGAAGTAGTAATTGATAAACTTAAGGAGAAGCATGATATTGCCTATCTAACTGAAGCAAGTGTAGAACCCAAAAAAGCTGCTGTTTCTCCAAAAAAAGTAAACATTGTTACTCAGAAAAAAGAAAAAAACAAAATTCCAACTAAACTTGAACCAGCAAAAACTCCGGAAGAAAAAGTGCGTTCAAATCTAAATATGACACAATTATCAATGTCTCGTTTTAGTGCATTAAGAGCTGTTTTAAATAAAAAAGACCTCAAAGGAGAAAATGGCAATTATCCTAAACGCGGAGGATCTGATAAGTTATTCACTGAAATGTTAGATCAGATGTACCAACTTCTAGATGAAGAACAAAAGGAGTTGTTTAATACATTGGTAGAAACTGAGATGAGTTTTAAGTAATTAAGTTTAACATGTAGTTATCATACAAAAATGTAGGTAACTCGTATTGAAATCTTTTTTTGCATACAAAAGTGTAGGTAATTACTACACTTTTTGTTTTGTTGTATTTTAGAATAAAATTAAGAGAGAAAATAGTGATGTTCTAAAGCTTAGTATTATTAATTTTGTTTTAGTAATAATAGTTTAAATAGTATTAAGTAGTATTAAGTGGTTAATAATAGTAACTAAGTAGTTAATTATAGTTTAAGTAGTAGAACTCCTGAAACCCTTGCTATTATTGAGCTAAGCCTACCTTTATCATATAAAAGTGTATGTATATCCTACAAATTGGTAGGTATATCATATAACTTTGCATGAAAGTCACACAAAGTTGTATGTTAAGTCTACAAAAATGTATGTATGTCATATAAAATTGCAGGCGTATCCTACAAAACGGTATGTATGTCATATAAAATTGCATGTATATCCTACAAAATGGTCGTAAATTTAAAAAAATACTATGAAAATCAGAATATTAGTGATATAATGTCATACAAAAGGGTTGTAAATTAATATTTTTATACCCTGTCACATATTGCAGTAAGTAATTAGCTTGTAGTAAAATAATTACTTTTATTTAAAATACAACCAAAATGTATGATGAATGAACTAAGAGAGGTAGAAACATTTGGTAGAGAATAGAGAGTTCAGAGAGATCATCAAATATGATAATAAGTTTACCCAAATGTTCCAACTTGGAGACCTTTCACCTCTTCAAGAAAATATGATTTACTCTATATTTGGTGAGTTGCGAGATATTTATGACGAAAATGAAGCAGCAATATTTTCTTATTCGAGTCTGGCAATGCTAGCAGGAAATACATTTTACAGCTCTAGGGAACAAAAAATTGTTCCTAGGACTGGTAAACGCTTTGAAACTACAGTTGAGGAACTAGAGGAAAGAATGACTAAAATTGTATATCGACATCCCGAAAAGGTTGTCGATGGTAAGGTAGTCTCTTACACCACTATTCCACTGTTCAAGACCTTTAGAGTAGACCATGAAAATAAACTGATTAAAATTCACTTGTCTGATGCGGAGTATACTGAATATGAAGAAGTAACTACAGAAGATGGAGCAAAAGTAAAAGTAGCGGTCAAGCGTACAGTTAAAGACCTTTTTAACAACCCAGAGTGGGGTAAAAAAGCTAAGTACATTCAGTATGGACGTGATTACCATAACCTATTAAAGAGTAAGTATTCTAAACGATTATTTAGACATCTAGCAGACTGGCGTAAAACAGGTTTTGTAAAAGATACAGCTGAAGAACTAGAGCAAGAAGTTTTGATTTTGGATAGCCCTAGCTTACTTCGTTCGAAAGGTACTAAGCTGCAGCAAGCAATGGATGAAATCAATACGCTATTGGTTGATGAGCATGGACTTCCTGTCATTCAAGATTTGACAGTAGAGCGAATCAAAAAAGGAAAATCAATTACCCACTACATATTTAGGTTTAAACCGTTCGATGACGATTTGAGACGTATTGTTGCAACAAACGATAAAGTCATTACCTTTGAGAAGAAGAAAGAGTTAGACTTCAAACGTAAGATGGCTATCGTCATGGAGAAATTCTACACTGTTTTTCCTAAAGGGAGCAAAGCTGACAACTACAATAATAAAAATCAACTCAAACGTTGGCTTGAAACAATGGACCATGAACTAGTTATTGAGGCGTTGGAAAGAACAGGAAGTGATGCAAACCGTACTTTTGGTTGGACAAGAACATTGCTCAATAAATGGGAAGTAGCGGGATACACAAAGCTTTCAGACTTGAGAGATAGTCACCCAACTAATAAGGATAATCGTCCTTCAAATGTTCCAGACTGGTCTGAGCCAAACTATGAAAATGGAACGGATGACAAAGATCGTTTAAGACTAGTAGTAGTAGCAGTTAAATCAGCTATTAAAATAGAACTCTCAAAGACGCCTGACGAAGATAATAAGGCGGATATTAAACATTTAGCAGAGAAACTGTTGCAAGAGAAGCTGTGGGAACTTAAAGATAAAGGTTTAGAATCACTGTCTGATAGTCATTTTGAAGAGACAAGAGAACAACTTTTGACTGAGATACTTGATTATTTTAAAGTATAACTTCAGATATATTTTTGTAGATAGATTATATATATAATAGCGATACACGATGTATCGCTATTTTGTTTTAGAAAATTTTTTACTAGTTAAATCTAAAATCAACATGCAATCTTGTATGATATAATAGGTCTAAAATATAATTGGTAAACTTGTAGTTAATTGCTATCATTATTGAGAGGAGGAGAATTATGTCAAAACAGAAAGATAAATATCTAGCACTTAGAAGGCAATTACCAGATATTATAGATGAGTATATATCTTACCTTCAAGTAGATATCGAAGAACCTTCTCCCAAAATGGTTGAACGTTTGTCAGTGATCCAGAAATTTTTAAATAGCTATGCAATTACGATTGATAAAGAGGGTGGCTCCCTATCATTGACAGATTTAGAAAAATTACCACGAGAATTTGTTCAAAATTATTTAGCAAATTTACGTCTGAAACCAGCAGGAAAAAGATTTATTCTCTATACTTTAGCAGCATTTTGGAATTATCTTACGAATACCTCCTTTACAATTGAGAGAGGAATGCCGTTATTTTATCGTAACGTGTTTAATGAATGGAAGATAGTTTACAAAGAGAGTTACCACAACATAATATATTCCGAATCAAAGAAGAAGACTATTTTGTATACGCAGGAAGAGCTAGAAAGCTTACTTGATTTCATGGCAAACAGTTATGTTACAACGCTACCAACTCAGAAAAAGGCTGATAATTGGGAAAAGGAGAAAGAGAGAAATATTGCTATATTTGCGATCATAATTGGTACTGGAGCAAGTACTCAAGAAGTTGTTAACTTGACAGTCAGGGATATTGATATGCGTAAAAAAGGAATTTGGGTTGTTAGGAACAACGAGAAACAGTTTATTCGTTTTCTTCCTTTCACCATTCCTTACATAGCTCCATTTGTTAAGGAACGACGTGGACGCTGGGACTTAGACCCTTCTATACCATCATTATTTTTAACCATGTTGAAAAAGCCTATGGGAAGAAATACAATAGGTCATTTAGCAAAGAACATTGGACATGCTTATGGTAAGGTAATTACTCCTAGTATTTTAAAAGACAGCCACGCCTCTATTGTTTATAAAGAGACAGGTGATATTAAGAAAGTTGCTGAAATACAAGGATATAGTTTAGACAAGAATCACCTTATAAGATTTATTGATTGATAGTATGAACTTGTCTCAAGATTAGTCAAAAGGCCACTTAAGGCCTTTTTTATGTCACTGGGTTACGAATAGCGACTCCTAAGTCTATAATGAATTTATAGAGAATTAAGGAGGTCTTATGCTTAGAAAAAACAATGAAAAAAGAGGTTGTCTTGGCAGTCTGATTTGGATACCGATAGCTATTGTTGTTATGTTTTGTATAGCTGGATATGGTATGTCCCAAGGAATTAATGTACCTGGTATTTTATCTAGTGGCTTTAATGTTATTAGTAAAGGGGAGCATGCCAATTCAAGTGATGTCGGAAAATTATTTGGGAGATTTATTCCCAAGTCAGAATCTTCGGAAACAGGAAACAGTTCTTCTAAAACAAGTGGTGTAAAGTCTGATGCTTTCAGCTACAGTCCATTGCCTTTTGAAAACCATAAGCTAATGGTCAATGGAGATTTGGATAGTCTTGGTAGAGCAACATATGGTCACATCAGACTAAAGTATTCGGACAAACCACAAGATGATAGAGAAAGTAAAATTAATGTTGATCCAGTCGGTTGGCATAACTATCGTTTTAAGTACGAATATGAGTCTGGAAAAGTCAAAAAAGCTTATCTGATGAATCGTGGGCATCTTATTGGTTATCAGTTTTCTGGATTGAATTCTGAAATAAAAAATCTAGTACCTATGACACGCTATTTGAATGCAGGAACGATGTCTGATAGTAAAACGGATGCTAATAATCTAAACGGTATGCTATACTACGAAAATGCACTAGCCAAATGGTTGAAGAAAAACCAAAATATGTACTTAGATTATTGTGTTGTTGCAAACTATACTGGCAATGAGCTAATTCCAAGAACTGTAACGCTTTACTGGACGTCCTTTGATGAAAATGGGACACAGTATGGAGTTGAACTATCAGAAGAAGGATTAGCAACAAGTGATGGAAATGTGAGTTCGGTCACACTTCAGAACGTTTCAAAGAATGCTAATATTAACTACTTAGACGGTACAGCCACAAGTAATTACTAACATTGACTATAGAATGTTTTATGCTAAAATAAGAATCAGCGTAAGCGTTTGAACACTAAGAGGAAGGGGCTATTGCCTCTTTTTTGTTCATATTTTGAAATTTGGTCACTAAAGTAAGGGAAGTACCTTAATTCTTCATTATCAATATAATCTAAATATTATTGTTTTAAATAGATACTAAAAATAGGAGATGTGGTTTGATTGAACCATATCTTTTTGTTGTACTTTGTAACCAATATCTACCCCGATATTGGTTTTGTAAAAAAACATATATGTTTAGAATAATAGAAAATTTCG
>OGCN01002191.1_pt1 | contig 22073 bp, 18 predicted proteins | sample 1570181 | NCBI WGS metagenome assembly OGCN01 (sample SAMEA4370584, study PRJEB24528) | human gut metagenome | reverse complement strand
TTATAAGGCATTTATGTATGTCAATCCTACCGAGCGGACTGAGGAAATATACAGCTGCTTTGACGGTGGACTTGAATGTCTTGATGGATATGTAGTATACTTTGACAAAAATGAGCAGATGCAAAGATATATGGCTGATGTGGACAGCCGGAGAAAGAAAACAGCGGTCGACGAGGCGGCGGTGAAGAGGTACAGGCAGATTATGAAAGAAAATAAAAATGAACCAAAGGCAAAACAGCAGTTATCGATTATGTATGCGCTAAGCGCAGTATTGGTTATATTCGTTCTTGTAGCCGGAGCGGCAAGACTTCAGTCTGAAAAGAATGCAGTTAATAATGACAATGTTATTGAAAGCGGTGGAGATTATGTGGACAATACATCAGCCGTGAATGCAACACCTTCAGCGGTTCAGGATGAGACACTTAATGTTGACTATGCGAACGGAAATGTTGACACAACGCAGGCTCCTTCGGATGATGTACAGGAGGAGATTACAAGCAGTGTTGAGGAGGACACCACTCCTGCTGAGACTGAAACCGAGACAGAACAGGTAACTGAGCCTGTGTCGGAGGAGACAACACCGCAGGAGACAACACCGCAGGATGAAGTGGTCCCGTTTGATGACGGTCTCGGGCTGCCGGATGATATGCCGGCGGACACTTCCGATGGTTCAGATGCGGGCACAGCGGAAGCCCAGAGCATGGAAGCCGTTCAGGAGACGGAGACTGTGCAGGACGGAGCGGAAGAGACGATGGAGACGACGCAGGCTGCACAGTAATTCCGGTGAAGACCGGTCAGCTTATGCCTGCTGCATGGAATTACGCAAACGATAAGCCGGAGTCCGCGCAATGCGCAGGGCTCTGGCTGCTGTCACAATAATGGGGAAATGCGCGGAGCGTGTTTTGCCACGTGGGGAGAAGACGATGAACAGAGAGATGGATATGGCGGAGGTTTCCGACGGAAAACTCTATGGCCTGGATGATATGGTGAAGGCGGACTGCGCAGGGTGTGAGGGCTGCCATGCCTGCTGTACCGGGATGGGAACCTCCGTGGTTCTCGATCCTTTTGACGCGTACCGCATGACGGCGGGGACAGGGAAGACCTTTGAGGCGCTTCTCGCGGGACCTCTGGAACTTAATGTGGTGGATGGGATCATTCTCCCGAACCTCAAGATGGCGGGGGAGGAGGAGGCCTGTTCCTTTTTAGACCAGAATGGACGCTGCAGGATTCATGCGTACCGCCCAGGGATCTGCCGGCTGTTTCCGCTTGGAAGAATTTATGGGGACGGCGGTTTTAAGTATTTTTTGCAGGTTTACGAGTGCGCGAAGGAGACCAGGACCAAGGTAAAGGTTAAAAAATGGATCGATATGCCGGAGCCGAAGCGGTATGATGAGTTTGTCTGTACCTGGCATTACTTTTTAAAGGATCTGGAGCGGGTGATCGGAAAAGACACCTCCGGACAGGCGGCGAAGACCGTGAGTCTTTATCTTATGAAACAGTTTTATCTGATTCCTTATAATAAGGAAGAGGAATTCTATCCGCAGTTTGAGGAGAGAATGGCTGGGGCGAAGAGGGCGCTGGCTGGATTTCTTGCAATGTAATAAAATCCGTGCATGAGGAAACGGGAAGTCCCGTATATTAATTACCAAGACTTTTAAGATGAAGGTTTTGGCATGGCGGAATTTCTGACACATCACAGAAAGAAGCTTTTTATCGTTTTTTTAATCTCGGTGCTTCTGATGGTGGGGCTGTGCGCCCAGCTGGGATTCCTGATGATCGCGAGGTCGGACCACTACAGCAAGATGGCGGATGAGCTCCACAAGAGGGAGCGGACCATCAAGGCTGCCCGGGGCGAGATCGTGGATCGGAATGGCACTGTGATCGCCGCGAACCGGACGGTCTGCACCGTGTCCGTGATCCACAATCAGGTGACGGAGCCGGAGAAGGTGATCCGGGAGCTGGTGCGGATCCTGGAGCTTCCGGAGCCGGAGGTCCGGAAAAAGGTAGAAAAGTGGTCTTCCAGGGAGATCATCCGGACAAATGTGGAGAAGTCGGTGGGGGACCAGATCATGAATCTCGGACTCTCCGGTGTGAAGGTCGATGAGGATTATAAGAGATATTATCCTTACGGAAGTCTCGCATCAAAGGTCCTGGGATTCACCGGAGCGGACAATCAGGGGATCATCGGCCTGGAGGTCATGTACGAGAGGTACTTAAAGGGCAGGGATGGTCTGATACTGACGACCTCCGACGCGAAGGGCACGGAACTCCAGAATGCCGCGGAGGAGCGGGTGGAGCCGGTGCCCGGAAATACCCTGACCGTGAGCCTGGATGTGAACATCCAGAAGTACGCGGAGCAGGCGGCGTACCAGGTCATGGAGAAAAAAGGTGCGAAGGCGGTCTCCGTGATCGTCATGAATCCCCGGAATGGGGAGATCTACGCTATGGTAAATGTCCCGGAGTTTGATCTGAACGACCCGTTCACGCTGAATGTGGAAAGCGGCGGACTCACTGGGACGGAGCTCCAGGACGCGAGAAATAAGATGTGGCGGAATCGCTGCATCAACGATACCTACGAGCCCGGCTCCACATTTAAGATCATCACAGCCGCAGCAGGGCTGGAGGCGGGAGTGGTCCATCTGGATGACAGGTTCTCCTGCCCGGGCTTCCGGATCGTGGAAGACCGGAAGATCCGCTGCCATAAGATCGGTGGACATGGAGGAGAGACATTTTTACAGGGAGCCATGAACTCCTGTAACCCGGTGTTTATCGACGTTGGCGCGAGACTTGGCGTGGATTCGTTCTATCATTATTTCGAACAGTTTGGGCTTCTCGGAAAGACCGGGATCGATCTCCCCGGCGAGGCAGCGACGATCATGCACAAGAAGGAAAATATGGGACTTGTGGAGCTAGCCACCGTCTCCTTTGGACAGTCCTTTCAGATCACGCCGATCCAGCTCATCACGACGGCGTCCTCCATCATAAACGGGGGCAGGCGGATCACGCCCCACTTTGCGATGAATGTGGAGAGCACGGATGGGACATATTACCAGAAGTTTTCCTATCCGGAGCGGATGGGAGTCGTGTCGGAAGCTACCAGCGAGACCATGCGGTATATTTTAGAGCAGGTAGTGGCGGAAGGAAGCGGAAAGCGGGCGAAGCTTCCAGGTTACCGGGTCGGCGGAAAGACGGCGACATCGGAGAAGCTGCCGAGAAGCTTAAAGAAATATATTTCTTCTTTTTTAGGATTTGCGCCCGCCGATGATCCCCAGGTCATCGCGCTGATCACTATCGACGAGCCGGTGGGGATCTATTACGGCGGAACCATCGCGGCACCGGTGGTGGCTGATATTTTTTCGAATATTCTGCCGTATCTGGATATCACGTCGGTTTCGGAGACGGATTAATATTGAACCGCTCTGCGCTTTGTGAGTATGTGAGCACAGATGGCGGGAGAAATTCAGGTCTTTTGGTCTTTGTATCAAATGTTCTGATTGATTATTGGGAAAAAAGGACGTATACTATTTACGCTATGAAATGTTGTCAGGCGGCAGCTGTGGGAGCGCCGAAGGCGCGGAACAGCTGAATTTCATGGTGCTGTCGGAAGACGGCATGTCAATTTACATAGGAAGTATGAGGTGCAGCAGGAAAATATGAGGTTCAGCATGGTAAATGAGACAATTCTGGCGATCATTATCGCCTTCGCAATCAGCGCAGCGCTCTGCCCGGTGATCATTCCAATTCTTCACCGGCTGAAATTCGGACAGCAGGTCCGCGATGACGGTCCGCAGAGCCATTTAAAGAAACAGGGAACACCGACGATGGGAGGACTCATCATCCTCACGGCGATCGTGATCACATCCTTATTTTACATTAAGAGCTATCCGCGGATCATCCCGATCCTCTTCGTGACGGTGGGATTCGGAATCATCGGTTTTCTGGATGACTACATCAAGATCGTCATGAAGCGTTCGGAAGGTTTAAACCCGATCCAGAAGCTCATCGGTCAGTTCATCATCACAGGGATTTTCACCTACTATCTGATGACTTCCGGAGAAGTGGGAACAGGAATGCTGATCCCTTTCACTGGCGGATTTGAAAATGGATACTATCTGAATCTCGGCTGGCTGTTTATTCCGGCGGTATTCTTTATCGTTCTCGGAACCGACAACGGTGTAAACTTTACAGACGGCCTTGACGGTCTCTGCACAAGTGTTACGATCCTTGTGGCGACATTCTTCACCGTGGTTGCCATCGGAGAAAACAGCGGGATCAGCCCGATCACAGGTGCCGTTGTGGGAAGTCTGTTAGGCTTTTTACTGTTCAACGTATATCCGGCGAAGGTGTTCATGGGAGACACGGGTTCCCTGGCCCTCGGCGGTTTCGTGGCATCCAGCGCGTTCATGATGCAGATGCCGATCTTTATCGCCGTCGTTGGCCTGATCTACCTGGTGGAGGTCCTCTCCGTCATCATTCAGGTCACATACTTTAAAAAGACTGGCGGGAAGAGAATCTTCAAGATGGCTCCGATCCACCACCATTTCGAGCTTTGCGGATGGTCCGAGACGAGAGTTGTCGCAGTATTTTCGATCGTTACGGCGATCCTTTGCCTGGTTGCCTACATGGGATTATAATTAGGGTAAATGTTCAGACATGCGCAGGAAAATAGCAGGCTGAGCGGTCATTCATTACGAGTATATAGGAGGAGAAACCATGTCACAGAAAGTATTAGTTGCAGGAACGGGAATCAGCGGTATTTCTGCCGCAAAGCTTCTGCTTGCCCAGGGCGGCGAAGTGGTTCTTTATGATGGAAATGAGAAGCTTTCCGAAGAGAAGCTGAAAGCAAAATTTGATGAGGGCGCGAAGGTGACGATCGTTCTCGGTGAACTGAAGAAGACAGACCTTATGGGTGTGGAGTTATGCGTCATCAGCCCTGGTATTCCGCTTGAGGCACCGTTCGTTGCGGTGATCGACGAGGCGAAGATCCCGATCTGGAGTGAGATCGAGCTTGCTTACCACTGCTCAAAGGGAAAACTTGCGGCTATCACAGGTACAAACGGAAAGACAACAACGACAGCCCTCACAGGCGAGATCATGAGAAAGTTCTATAAGAGCGTATTCGTAGTAGGAAACATCGGTGATCCGTACACCGCTCACGCTCTTGAAACCACAGACGAGTCCGTTACCGTCGCGGAGGTTTCCAGCTTCCAGCTTGAGACCATCATGGATTTCCATCCGAATGTGTCCGCGATCACAAACATCACTCCGGACCATCTGGACCGCCATAAGACCATGGAGTGCTATATCCAGGTCAAAGAGGGGATCACAAGAAACCAGACAGAGGAAGATACCTGCGTATTAAACTACGAGGATCCGGTCCTCAGAGAATTCGGAAAGACCTTAAAGTGCAAGGTCCTCTACTTCAGCAGCAAGGAGAAGCTCGACGAGGGCATCTTCATGGACGGAGATTTCATCGTTTACCGCCATGATGGAAAGAACGAGAAGGTCCTCGATGTCAACGAGTTAAACATCATCGGAAGACATAACCACGAGAACGTGATGACATCCGTTGCCATCGCGATCCATTTAGGCGTCTCGATGGATATGATCCGCGAGGCATGCAGGGAGTTCAAGGCTGTAGAGCACAGGATCGAGTATGTAAGAGAGCGTTTCGGCGTTACTTATTATAATGACTCCAAGGGAACAAACCCGGATGCGGCGATCCAGGCCATCAAGGCGATGCCGGGACCGACACTTTTAATCGCAGGCGGATATGACAAGCATTCCGAGTATGACGAGTGGATCGAGAACTTTGACGGAAAAGTCCGCTATCTCGTCCTCATTGGCCAGACAAGAGACAAGATCGCTGAGTGCGCAAAGAAACATGGTATCACGGATATCATGTACGCGGAAGACATGCAGGAGGCCGTTCAGGTATGCGCTTCTTACGCGAATGCAGGCGATTATGTGCTGCTCTCTCCGGCATGCGCAAGCTGGGGAATGTTCAAGAACTTTGAGGAGCGCGGACGGATCTTTAAGGAATGCGTCAACGCGCTGTAATGGAGGCTTAGCGTGGCTCGAAAGAAAGTTCGAAAAGCCGGCGGCAGGGCACAGGCGCAGAGACAGCAGGTACATCGTCAGCAGATGCAGAGACAGCAGATGCAGAGACAGCAGATGTCCGGAGAACAGTTGGAGCGTCAGCAGATTGAAAGAGAGCGGGCGAAACGCCAGCAGGAGGGACAGCGAAGAGAGCAGCTTCTGATGCAGCAGCGCCGTGAGATGCAGCAGAGACAGGAAATGCTGCGGCAGCGGCAGATGTACGGGGCTCCTGTACAGGAAGAGGGAAAACGGAAAAAGAAAGCACGCCGTTTTTACGACTATGACCTCTTAGTGGTCATTATCTTCCTTACGGTATTCGGACTGATCATGATCTACAGTTCCAGCGCCTACAATGCCCAGGTGAGCAGGCAGCCGTCCAACTACTACATGGTGCGTCAGGGACAGATCGCCGTGGCTGGATTCATCCTGATGCTGATCATTTCAAAGATCGACTATCACTTCTTTGCGAAGATTACTGTTCCGGCAGTAGTGGTATCCTATATCTGCGAGATCCTTGTAACATTTACACCACTGGGAATCGCGGTTAACGGCAAGAAAAGATGGCTGGGAACAAGATCCCTGCGTTTCCAGCCTGCAGAGCTTGTAAAGATCGTGGTGATCCTGCTTCTGGCCGTGCTCATCACGAGACTTGGAAAGCAGATCAATGAATGGCGGGTGTGGGGAATGATCGCGGTCCTCATCGGACCTCTGGCACTTCTCGTCACCATGAACAACTTAAGCTCCGGTATCATCATCTGCGGAATCGCTTTCGTCATGATGTTTATCGCGTGCAAGAGAAAATGGCCGTTTATTGCGACGGTGGCGCTTGGAATCACTGTCATCGTCTTCGCGCCGCCTGTGGCCATCGCCCTCGAGAAGGCGGGAATCCTCCATTCCTACCAGCTGAGCCGAATCCTGGTGTGGAAAAACCCGGAGGCGTATCCGAAGTCCGGTGGATATCAGGTCCTTCAGGGACTGTACGCCATCGGTTCCGGCGGCCTTCTCGGAAAGGGACTGGGACAGAGTATCCAGAAGTTAAGCTTCCTTCCGGAGCCGCAGAACGATATGATCTTCGCGGTGATCTGTGAGGAGCTGGGACTTTTCGGCGCGGTAGCCGTGATATTCATGTTCCTGTTCATGCTGTACAGATTTTTAGTCATCGCCGGAAATGCGCCGGATCTATTTGGTGCAATGCTGGTGACAGGTGTTCTGGCACATATCGCGATCCAGGTCGTCTTGAACATTGCCGTTGTTACGAATGTGATTCCTAACACGGGAATCACGCTTCCGTTTATCAGTTACGGGGGTACGTCGGTGCTGTTTTTGATGATTGAGATGGGAATGGTACTAAGTGTGTCCAACCAGATCAGGCTGGAACAGCAGTAACATAATTGATACTCTTGCATATACTGTTTTATAGCGGCATATGCGGGGGAATCGGTTTGCAGGTGTTTAAAGTTCAGGGGCTTAAGCCTCTGCATGGAAAAATAAAAGTCCAGGGTGCAAAAAACGCGGTGCTGCCCATGATGGCGGTGAGTCTTTTGACAGAGGGAAGAACCGAGATACGGAATGTTCCGAGAATTTCGGACGTGTTCCTCATGGCGGAGATCTTAAGGGACCTTGGGTGTCAGGTGATGTTTCAGGACGATGTCCTGGAGATCGATGCCTCCGGGCTCTCTGGAACGGTGATCTCCGAGAAGACGGTGGGGAAGATGCGGTCTTCCAGCCTGCTTTTGGGACCGCTGTTATCCAGGGCCGGGGAGGTGACGACCTGGTATCCGGGCGGCTGTGTGATCGGAAAACGTCCGATCGATTTTCACCTGGATGTGCTCCGGGCAATGGGAGCAGAGATACTTGATGATGGCGGAATGCTGATTGCAAAGGCGGAAACGTTTTGCGGAACAACATTCCGTTTTCCATATCCCAGTGTCGGGGCGACGGAGAACGCGTTGATGGCTGCCGCTCTGGCATCCGGCACGACAAAGCTCCTAAACTGTGCCAGGGAGCCGGAGATCGTGGAACTCTGCAGCTTCCTGCGTTCCATGGGAGCAAAGATATCCGGGGAGCGCACCGGGACTATCACGGTGGACGGGGTGGAAAAGCTCTTTCCGACGGATCATGTGACGGCAGGAGACAGAATCTGTGCGGGGACATACCTGGCGGCGGCAGCGGCAGCCGGAGGGGAGATCGAGATCACCGGTGTGGATCCGGTGGTTCTGGTAGAACCGTTAAAGGCACTCCGAAAAATGGGAGCCGGGATCCGGATATCCGGGGCGACCGGACCGAAAGCCAGGATCGGTATGGTGATGGAACGGCGTCCGGCCGGGGTCGAGATCGACACCGGGCCATACCCGGGATTTCCGACGGATCTTCAGTCTGTCTTTCTCGCCGTGGAGGCAGCGGGAAGCGGGGAGAGCCGGTTTAAAGAGACCGTGTATGAGGCACGGTTTGAGGCGGCGATGCGGCTTGCAGCCTTTGGGGCCGACGTATCGCTCCATAAAGATACAGCCATAATAAGAGGAAGATATCCTCTTGTTCCGGGAATTGCGGAGACGCCGGATCTTCGCGGCGGGGCGGCGCTTCTAGTGGCGGCCCTGGCGGCGGACGGACTCAGTGTGATCTCGGACAGTGGACATTTAAAGCGCGGGTACGAGGATATCGGAAGAGATTTGAGAAAGCTTGGGGCAGACATAGAGGAAGATGAGCTGTGATGATCGTGGCAATGGATTTTTTGCTCCAGACCAGAGTCTTCCGGTGATCAGTGTGTCGGGTGCGCGGGTCCCAATGATGTTACGTGAGAACAAGTGATCAGATAACAGGTGAAGAGAAAATGTTATTTAGAAGAAGAGGTCTTGGATTTGGAAGACGCGGCTTCAATTTCCATTTCGGGAGAAGAAGCAGCAACGGATTTGGAATGTACAACAGGAGAGGAGGAAGAAAGACGGGGATCATCATTGGAGTGATCCTGGCGATTCTCGTCATTCTTCTCGTTCTTGTCTTTTCGATACGGATCAAGGATGTGGAAGTGAGCGGAAATAAGCAGTATACGAAGGAACAGATCGAGTCGCTCTTATTTGACGGCAAGTGGTCCAGAAATTCCGCGTTCTGCTATTATCAGAACCGGTTTAAGGAGCACAAGTCCATTCCGTTTATCGAGGAATATAAGATCAATTTCAAGAGCCGTTGTGGGCTGCGTCTCCTACATGAGCAGCTACATGTACTTCGATAAGGACGGAATCATTGTGGAGAGCTCTTCCGAGCAGCTTCCGGGCGTTCCGGTGATCACTGGTCTCGAGTTCGGACATATCGTCCTGCACCAGCCGCTTCCGGTGGCGGATCAGGATATTTTCGGCGAGATCTTAAACCTGACCCAGGTGCTGAATGTCAGCGATATCCAGGTGGACAAGATCAACTATAACAGCTACAATGAGGCGGAGCTTGTGATGGGGGACATCACGGTGGAGCTTGGAAATTCGGATAGCCTTGACGGAAAGATCGCGGAGCTTCACGATATCATGACGGAGCTCACAGGACTTTCGGGTACGCTGTATCTGGATACCTATGACGAGACGAATTCCAGCCCGACGTACCGTTTTGTGAAGAAGAATTAGAGTAACGATTCATCAGGTCTGCGCACTTGCTGCGCTGACCGTAAGAAAGCTTAGGCCGGGGACAGCGGAAAATCAGTGTTTTTTTCAAAAAAACCATAAATTTAAGGTTGATATTTTTCAAAAAATCAAATATGATATATGTTAGATTAACTTGGGATTTTTATGACCATGCTAATACAGATGTAATAGATTGATAGATATTAAAGGAGGAGACATTCTTGTTAGAGATTAAGATAAACGAGGCAGAGAATGCCGCAAGAATTCTTGTGATCGGTGTCGGCGGTGCCGGAAATAACGCGGTAAACCGCATGGTAGAAGAAAATATTATGGGCGTTGAGTTTATCGGTATCAACACAGATAAACAGGCGCTTCAGTTCTGTAAAGCTCCGACTGCCATGCAGATCGGTGAGAAGCTCACAAAGGGACTCGGCGCAGGCGCAAAGCCGGAGATCGGCGAGAAGGCAGCTGAGGAGAGCCAGGAGGAGATCTCCCAGGCACTTAAGGGCGCAGATATGGTATTTGTTACCTGTGGTATGGGCGGCGGAACCGGTACCGGTGCAGCTCCGGTGATCGCTCAGATCGCAAAAGACATGGGAATTCTTACAGTCGGCGTTGTAACAAAGCCGTTCCGCTTCGAAGCCAGACAGAGAATGAACAACGCGTTAAAGGGAATCGAGAACTTAAAGAACGCAGTGGATACTCTGATCGTGATCCCGAACGACCGTCTCCTTGAGATCGTTGACAGACGGACAACCATGCCGGATGCATTAAAGAAAGCCGATGAGGTTCTTCTCCAGGCAGTACAGGGAATCACAGACCTGATCAATGTTCCGGGTCTTATCAACCTTGACTTCGCTGATGTTCAGACTGTTATGACAGATAAGGGCATCGCTCATATCGGTATTGGTAAGGCGAAGGGCGACGAGAAGGCACTTGAGGCTGTTAAGCAGGCTGTATCCAGCCCGCTTCTTGAGACAACCATCGAGGGTGCTTCCCACGTTATCATCAACATTTCCGGCGACATCAGCCTGATCGAGGCAAACGAGGCTGCTGGCTATGTTCAGGAGCTTGCAGGCGATGACGCTAACATCATCTTCGGCGCTATGTACGATGAGAATGCGGAGGACGAGGTAACGATCACAGTTATCGCTACAGGCCTTGACGCACACGGTGCAAACACACCGGTTGAGCGCGCAATGAAGGATTTCACAAACTACAAGACAAAGGTACCGGCTCAGCAGGCCCCGGTTCAGAGAACTGCTCCGTCCGTAAAGACTCCGTCTGAGGCAGCAGCTACAACAGAGTCTGCTCCGAAGTACAATATTCCGACCGGAAACGCACCGGTTTACCGTCCGGCACAGCGCGGCGAGACTCAGATCAACATCCCGGATTTCTTAAAGAACCGCAGATAAGATTCTGAGGACGGACAAGCCGTATTGGAATTTAATTTATGGTAACTATTCAGTACCTTCATAGTTACGTGCAAAAATCCATTCCAGATCAGCTTCGCTGATGGGATTTTTGCCTTCCAGCCTATGTTTTCTTACGGTCAGCGCAGCAAGTGCGCAGACCTATTGAACAGTTACAATTTATGAACATATTGAGACCTGGAAGAGAGAAATCTTTTCCAGGTCTTTTTGTGTAATAGGAAATTCCGAGGAATTCCCTATTACGCAAAAGGCACTAACGTGCCAATGATGCGCATTCGCGCAAAATATTTCTGAAATTTCACCGCAGATCGCGACAAAAAATGTCCAGATCTGCTCTCTTTTTGTTCTTCTTTTTTCGTGTATTCCGCAAATGTCTGCGGAAATCTCTGATCTTCATGAAAAAACAGGAGAGATTCTGTTAAAACGACCCGATGGGTTTTCAAATTTCTCGTCCCTGCTTTGACAAATTCTGGAGAGAAAGACAGGTATACTATGGGAAAACATCAGAAAGGGATGCCAGGGAAAGGAGGAAGTCCGGTGGAGTATGATTGGTACGCCGATCTCTTTTTTCTGGAGGAGGTGTACCGGGATGTTTTGATCTTATGGCTGGCGGCGGTGCTTATGAGAAGGCGGGCAGAGGCCTTGAGACTTCTGGGCGCCGGGATCGCCGGGGGACTCTGCAGTACTGGAAGCGTTTATCTGGAACTTATGGGAAGATGTCCTGCAGGCGGACAGCCAGTATTCGCTGGGATATGGGAAGTTTGGAAACTGCTGGTGACAGGATTTTTGATGATCTGGATCGCTTTTCCGGGAAAACAGACCATGCGCCAGGAGAAAAGGAATGCTTCTGCAGATAGCGGAGATTCCTGGATGAAAGTTTTGAAGTGGCGCGGGAAGGAACTGGGAGTCCTGGTCTTATCCGCAGGGATTTTGCAGAGTGGGCTGGCGATTCTGCGGGAGCGGTGTTTTCTTACAGGCTGGAAAAGTCTGATGTTTATGGGATTTTTCTGTATGGGAGTTCGTTTCTTGGCGGTAGCTCTTGTGAGGCGGCCGATGATCGGGAAAACACGGTATCAGGTCCGTCTTTTCTTAAATGAAAAGTCGAAGGAGTTCACGGCGATGGCGGATTCAGGGAATCGGCTCGTGGAGCCTGTGACGGGAAAGCCGGTGAGCATTATCGCGGCGGCGGATGCGAAAGAGTTCTTAGGCGAGAAGGCGGGAGTCCTTATGATCCCATACCGGGCTGTCGGAACGGAAAATGGAATGCTGCCGGGAGTTCTCTTTGACCGGATGGAGGTCATGTCCGAAGAGTGCGGGAGTATCTGGATCGAGCGTCCGATCGTGGCGATTTCGAAGGAACCTCTGTTTTTCGGGAAGGATTTTACGATGATACTGCCGGAGTGTCTGGTGTCAGGGGAAAATGTGCCTGTGGCAATAGGGGATTGACATGAAGTCTGAATGACGATGTGTGAAAAAATAACTGTGAAGGTGACTAACAGTTAGAAAAAGGAGAGAATGAGTATGATTATGAGAATTTCTATGCCAAACCGGTTCCGCCTCAAAAAAGTGATGGGGTTCCGCACGATGATTCGTCCGGAGCGGGGGGAGATCCATTATATTGGAGGTGCGGATATTCTTCCGGCTCCGCTGTCACTGAAGGAGGAGACTGAGGCGTTAAATAAGTTTGGAACCGAAGAGGAGAAAGAGGCAAAGGCAGAGCTGATCGAGCACAATCTCCGCCTGGTTGTCTACATAGCAAAGAAATTTGACAATACCAGCGTTGGCGTAGAGGACCTGATCTCCATCGGGACCATTGGACTCATCAAGGCCATCAACACCTTTAACCCGACGAAAAATATCAAGCTGGCGACCTATGCGTCCAGATGTATTGAGAATGAGATCCTGATGTATCTTCGTAGGACCAGCAAGATGAAGCTTGAGGTTTCCATCGATGAGCCGTTAAACGTGGACTGGGACGGGAATGAGCTTCTGCTGTCGGATATTCTCGGGACGGAGGAGGATGTGATCTATAAAGACATGGAGGATGAGGTGGAAAAAGACCTTCTTAAGAAGGCGGTGAGCCGCTTAAGCCCGAGGGAGAGAAAAATCGTGGAGCTGCGCTATGGTCTGAAGCGCCGGGATGGGGCGGAGATGACGCAGAAAGAGGTGGCGGATCTCATGGGGATCTCCCAGTCATATATTTCGAGGTTGGAGAAGAAGATCATGATGAGGCTGAAGAAGGAAATCGTGAAATTTGAATAAGAAAATTAAAAAGACTGCCCGGCTGATGAATCAGGTTCATCGGTCAGACAGTCTTTTAAATTATTCCTGATCGTACAGCTTCGTATACAGCGTCTCACAGATCGAATCCGCATAGGACTGGTCAGGGATGTCGCGGCCGGTGATGAGGAAATCCTGGATCAGCTCGAAGCGCTTGAGACTCAGTTCCTCGCCGGAGAGGTCCGGGTCTTCCATCAGAAGCTGCTCATCCAGCTCTTTTGCGGAGTAATTCTTTAAGAACCAATCGATGATCTCCTGGGTCTGGCGTTTTTCATCGTCGGCTTCCACCTTTAACTCGGCAGCGCGCTTCCTTGAGGAGACTGCAACGACAAAGCTGCCGATGGCGAGAACAACGAGAACGCCCTCAAACATATATTTCTGGAATCCTGCCATTGGGAGATGGAAAATTCCCAGAAGGCAGAGTGCCGCGCCGATGGCAAGTACCCCGCCGACTAAGAAGAACGCGGATGCGGAGGAACTCATGTCATCGTAGCGCTGGCCCTTATCCACGTAGGCGTGGACCGGCTCAGCGGCCGGGGAAGACTTCTCGGGTGGATTATCCCCGGAGAACTCCGTATCAGTCCCTTCACCGGAAAACGGATCCATCTCCTGCGCCATGGCGGCAAGCTGTTCTTCCTGTTCCTTCTTTTTCATGGCTTCCGCCACTTCTTTTGATTCCACGAGGGGACCGCCGCAATCGCTGCAGACTTTGATTCCCTCGACAAATTCCATATCGCATTTCGGACAATAAGGCATAATCTGTACCCCCATATTAAAAATACATTGCATATTACGGTCTGCGCTTTCACACTAAGCGCTGCTTTGCGGCTGCCGTAATCCGCTTCGCCGCTCGTGCCAAACATGCGAGCATGTTTTTCACTCACTTACTGCTCAGCATATCATAAATTTTCTATTTCGTCCACAGTTTGGGCAGTTTTGCACTTCCATTTAGGTAGGAAATCGGTTAAAATAGGAACGAGTCCTGTCCGTATGGAATGGAGAGAAAGAGGGCGGACGAAAGAGAAACAGAAAGGGGCAGTTTTGTATGAAAATTGCAGTTGTAACAGACAGCAACAGCGGGATCACCCAGGCTCAGGCAAAAGAGATGGGGGTTGCGGTTCTGCCAATGCCGTTTATGATAGATGGAGAAACATATTACGAAGATATCACACTGACACGGGAGCAGTTCTACCAGAGATTAAAGGACAATGCTGATATCGCTACCTCCCAGCCCACACCGGATTCCATCCTGAAGATGTGGGACAAGCTCTTAAAAGAGTATGACCAGATCATCCATATCCCGATGTCCTCCGGACTTTCCGGATCCTGCTCTACAGCGATGATGCTGGCGGGAGAGGATGAGTACGAGGGAAAAGTGTTCGTCGTTGACAATCGACGGATCTCTGTGACCCAGTATCAGTCTGTAAAGGACGCGCAGATGCTGGCAGCTATGGGGATGGACGGAACGCAGATCAAGAAGCGCCTGGAGGAGACTGCGGCTGATTCCGTCATCTTCATCACCGTCGATACCTTAAAATACCTGAAAAAGGGCGGCCGGATCACACCGGCTGCAGCGGCTCTCGGCACACTTTTAAAAATCAAGCCAGTGCTGATCATTTTAGGTGAAAAGCTTGATTCCTTCGCGAAAGCCCGTACCATGAAGCAGGCAAAGACCATGATGATGAACGCGATCCAGAAAGAGCTGGACGGGAGGCTTCACGACAGTGAGTGCAGAAACTGCCATCTGGCAATCGCCCACACCGACAACGAGGAAGCAGCGCTGGAGTTTAAGAAAGAGGTCGAAGAGCGCTTCCCGAATGCTGATGTATACATGGCACCGCTTTCCTTAAGCATCGCGTGCCATATCGGACCGGGCAGCCTTGCTGTGACGGCAACGAGAAAGATGGAAGAGGAACATGAGAAAAATTAGGGAAAGGATCCGGAAAATTTACCGGAAGCATACGCCGAGCGTCAAGGCTCCCCTGATCATCCTGATGGTGATGTTCTGTATGATCCCGCTTCTCGTGGAGAGCCGGATCCTTGCCAGTTCCTCAAGACAGAGTCAGGTGGAGCGCCGGATCATTGATGTCCAGAACCAGTGTCAGATCCTGAGCAATAAGATGTCAAGAACTGGATATCTCACAAACTCGGTGGTGGACAACGCCGCCATCGATACGGAGCTCTCCCTGCTCTCGGATATCTTCAGCGGACGGATCCTGATCGTAAACTCCGGGTTTAAGATCGTAGAGGATACGTTTTCTCTCTCGAAGGGAAAGACATTGATTTCCAATGAGGTGATCAGGTGCTTCCAGGGTGAGAATACGAGCCGGTATGACAGCCTGAAACACTATTTCGTCCTGGCAATCCCAATTCCGGAGTTTGAGCAGGAGACGGGAACCATCACAACGGGAAAGACTGCGGGCGTGATGATCGTGACAGCGTCGACGGAGAGCATGTACAGTCTGGAGGACAGTCTGAATGATAAGGCATCCCTGTACGAGATGATGATCTTCGTGATCCTGCTGATCCTTGCGGTCCTCTCGGTCCATTTTATCATGAAGCCCTTTGGAAGCCTGATCGCGTCGATCCGGCGTGTAGGTGAGGGAAACCTGGATGAGGATGTCAATGAGGAGGCGTACCGGGAGACAAAGCAGATCTCCGAGACCATCAATAAAACCCTGGAGAAGCTGAAGGCCGTGGACCAGTCGAGACAGGAGTTTGTTTCCAATGTCTCCCATGAGCTCAAGACTCCGATCACGTCGATCCGTGTCCTTGCGGATTCCCTGATGGGAATGGAGGACACGCCGAAGGAACTTTACCAGGAATTCATGCACGATATCTCCGATGAGATCGACCGTGAGAGTAAGATCATCGACGATCTTCTGACTCTGGTCCGCATGGACAAGGCGTCCTCGGGACTTTCCTGCAGCCAGGTCCAGATCAACGGACTGATCGAGATGGTCTTAAAACGCCTGCGTCCCATCGCCAGAAAGCGGAATATCGAGCTGATCTTCGAGAGTAAGCGCGATGTCTCAGCGGATATTGACGAGGTGAAATTCTCCCTGGCGGTGAATAACCTGGTGGAGAATGCGGTCAAATATAATAAGGAAGACGGATGGGTCCGGGTCACACTGGATGCCGACCACAAGTTCTTCTATTTAAAGGTTGCGGATTCCGGAATCGGTATTCCTGCGGAGTTTAAGGAGCGCGTGTTCGAACGCTTCTACCGCGTGGACAAGGCGAGATCCAGGGAGACCGGCGGAACAGGGCTTGGACTTGCGATCACGAAAAGTGTGGTCCTGATGCATCACGGCGCGATCCGTGTGGACAGTGTCGAGGGCGAGGGCAGTACCTTTATGGTGCGGATCCCGTTGATCTATATTCCGTAGGAGGGAGAAAAATGAAGAAATTTAGGATGTTTCGGGTGTTTTTTCTCCTCTTCGCGGTCCTGTTCGCCTTAAGCGGCTGTACGGGAAAGACGACCGTGGAGCAGAGCGGAAATGCCTATACGATCTACTATTTAAACACGTCCGGGATCCAGCTCGTTGGAAGCGAGTACCGGACGGAGACGACGGACCTGGATGCACTGGTCCGGGAACTTCTCGATAAGATGGGAAATGTGCCGGCGGATCTCGACTGTCAGAGAGCGCTACCGGAGCGGATCGAAAAGATCACCTACCGGATCGAGGGGAATGTTCTGTATTTATATGCAGATGCCAACTATGCGCTGATGAATTCGGTGCAGGAGATCCTGTGCCGGGCGGCGCTGACGAAAACACTGACCCAGATTCCGGATATCGAGTATCTGAGCATCTACTGCGCGGAGCAGCCGATCACGGACGCTGCGGGAAACCCGGTGGGAATGCTTTCCGCCTCTGATTTTGTGGACAGCATCCGCGATGTCAACTCCTTCGAGCGGACGGAGCTGACGCTGTATTTTGCCAATGAGGCGGGAGACCAGCTGGTGGAGGAAAAGCGGGAAGTTATGCAGAACAGCAATACATCCCTGGAGCGCCTCATCGTGGAACAGCTGATCGAAGGTCCTCAGGAGCTTGGACATTATGCGACGATCCCGTCAGATGTGAAGCTTTTGAATGTGTCCGTCAATGATTCGGTCTGCTCGATCAACCTTGACGCGGCGTTTTTAAACAGCACTCTGGATGTGGCGGCATATATTCCGATCTATTCCATCGTGGATTCCCTTGCGGAGCTCTCGACGGTGAGCCGTGTGCAGATCCGGATCAACGGATCCCAGGACGATGTGTTCCGGGACCAGATTCCGTTAAGCACGGTATTTGAACGAAATTACGATTATATCGTAGGAGGAAAAAACGATTAAAAGACCTTTGCTGTGTGTGACAGGGGGATTGGTACTTGGAGAGGCACTGAACCTGTGGATCCCGGCAGAGCAGATGATTTTTGGACTGGCAGTCTGGCTGCTCTTTTTGGTGTGCGTGTTTGCCCGCCGGAAGAGCAGATATGGGCTGCCGGTCTTTCTTTTTGTGGCGGGAATGTCTGCCGGATGTCTTCGGATGGGAGCGGAGCAGGCGGTTTTCTCCCGGGAGGAGGGATTTTTCCGGGAGGAACATGAGGATGGCGTGGTTCTTCAGGGAACTGTCCAGTCGGTGAAGGAGAAGGATGGGACGCTGGAGGTCGTGCTTAGGGATTGCGCAATGGAAGGTAAAGATGGGGAGTCTGGTGAGAAGCTTCGAAGAGTTTTATGTTATCTGGATGTGAATAAAACAGGGGAAGCAGCTGAGGCGGTTTCGAAGCAAAAACCATCACCCGCTGTCGGTGGGAAAATCCGAGTCTTCGGAGAGGGGAAAGCGGCAGATCCGGCGAGAAATCCTGGGGTGTTTGACTACCGTCTGTATTGCAGGTCCCGCGGAATTTCCGGGATCATCTATGCGGAGGGATATACGGTGACTGGCGGAAAGGTACATGTATTTTCGGACAGCCTGTACCGGATCCGGAGGTGCTTTTCTGAGCGGTTAAAGGCGATCGCTCTCCCGGAGGACGCTGGAATTCTGTCGGCGGTTCTCTTTGGGGAGAAGGATGATCTGGACAGTGAAATTTATGAACTTTACCGGAAGAATGGGATATCCCACCTCCTTGCCATCAGCGGGCTTCATGTCTCCATTGTGGGACTGGGAATCTGGAAGATTTTCAGGAAAGGCGGGGCGGGGTTCTGGATCTCCGGGATCTTCGCAGGGGGATTTCTCTGCGCCTACGGCATGATGGTGGGCAGCGGCGCGTCTGTGGCCCGGGCGGTGTCAATGGCAGGGCTCTCCTTTCTCGCGGCGGCCGTAGGGCGGACATACGATCTTCCGACGGCAATGTGTATTCCGGCGGCAGGATTGCTGCTTGCCCATCCGTATCTGCTGTCCCAGGCGTCCTTTCAGCTGTCCTTTCTTGCGGTGACATCACTAATCTATCCCGGCAGGCTTTTTTCTTCGCGGGGGGAAAAGCTTTTTACGGATGAAAAAATATCTGCGGCAGCGTCCGCGTTCTTTACAAGTCTTTCGATCCAGGTGGTGACAGCGCCGGTCATTCTCTGGCATTCTTTTGGGATACCGGTCTACGGGGTGTTCTTAAATCTAATTGTGATCCCGCTTATGGCGTATGTGGTCATATCGGGATTTCTTGGACTAGGTCTGTCTTTTTTATCAGAATCGGTTGGGGGTGCGATGCTTGGAGGCGCGCATTATATTTTGAAATTTTATGAGGTGATATGTAATTGGACAGGGGAGCTTCCGGGGGCAGAGCTAGTGCTGGGGCAGCCGGAAATATGGAAAATTGGGTGTTATTATGGATTGATGATATTCGGAGCAGTTGTTTATGAGAGGGGGATGGAGATTGCGGAAAATAAAAAACATCGCCTGGTGTTATTATGCGCCGCCTGGCTTGCGGCATTTCTTTTCCTGCTCCCATCCCGCCAAACCGGACTCTCCGCCACATTCCTCGACGTAGGCCAGGGCGACGGAATCGTTCTGCGCTCCGAATCCCATACGATCCTGGTGGACTGCGGCAGCAGCCAGCAGAAATCCATCGGAGAGAAGGTTCTGGTGCCGTATCTCAAGAGCCAGGGGGTGACGCGTCTGGATCTTGCGGTCATGACCCACGGGGACCAGGATCACATGAACGGGATCCGGTATCTTCTGGAACACCCGGAATCGGGAATCCGGGTGGGAGGTCTCATGATGCCGGAGGCGGGAAAGGATGAGATCTACGGGAAGATGGCGGAACTTGCGAAAAAGCGGGATATTCCTGTTTTTTATGCCCAAAAGGGAGATATATGGAATAACTTTCCGGGAAAAGGAATGTCCATGGAATGCCTGTCGCCGGATGGCGGAACAGAGTTCACGGACCGGAATGAGGAATCCCTGGTATTCCGCCTGACCTACGGACGTTTTTCCATGCTCCTCACGGGAGATATGGAGACATCCGGGGAGGAAACACTTTTGACTTCCGGCGTTCTGACTCCGGTGACGATCTTAAAAGCCGGACATCACGGTTCCGCCACCTCATCCAGCGAAGAGTTTATAGAAAAACTGTCTCCATCCGTGACGATCCTCTCCTACGGAAGAAAGAACCGGTACGGACATCCTGCGGAGAAAGTCCGGAAACGGCTTTTAGAACATGGATCAAAGATCTATGAAACAGGCCTTTCCGGCGCTGTCATGGTCCGGACAGATGGAAAGAAACTCAAAATAAAAACGATGCTTCCGCTTGACACAGACTGACTGTACTTTACATCGGAAGGAAAAGTTTTAATTTCCGCTTATAAGGATTTTATAAAAAGTCCGTTTTGCATTTTACATCGCGTTTCTATAATAAGAGAAAAAAACATGAAATCCAGTAAAATTAAAACAATTACAGGCCGGATCCTCTTTTTCATCGCAGTGTGCTTCATATTCATTATGCCGATTTTAAGTCTCCTTCGGATGAGCCTGACGACCGACGGAGGCTTTGGTCTGCAAAACTATGTGGACATGCTGCATGAGGAGAGAACGGTGAAGGCGGTCCGGAATACGCTTATCATATCCACTGCGTCAACAGTCATCGCGGTGGCGGCGGGAAGCTTTTTTGTATTCTTAACCGCCTATACGAATGTAAAGAGAAAGAAACTCTTAGAACTTCTGGTCCTCGCGCCGTATATCATCCCGTCCTACATTATCACACTGTCCTGGAGCAGCCCAGCGGCGATGTCCGCAGCGATCGTCTTCATCGTATTCTTCGTGTACAGCCTGGTGGTGCTCGTGAAGAAAAAGGATGAGGAGGACGCGAAGCGCCCGAAGGCGCAGCTTGACCAGTGTTCGTATATCTGATAAAATTAGAAAAGTTTCAAAATGATACCAATAAGACAGTTTACGGAGGCGGCTATGCAGACTTTAAACCAGGATATTAAGGATAAGACATTTAGGAGAGTCTATTTGCTGTTTGGGGATGAGCCGTTTCTTGTGAACAGTTATAAAAAGCGTCTCCGGGAGGCGATCGCCGGGGATGACACGATGAATTATAATTATTTTGAGGGCAAGGGACCGGATGTGAAAGAAATCATTAGTCTCGCGGACACCATGCCTTTTTTTGCTGAGCGGAGACTTGTGCTGGTCGATGGCAGCGGATTTTTTAAGAGCAGTGCGCCGGAGGAGCTTGTGAATTATATCCCGGAGATCCCGGAGTCTACATGTATGGTGTTTGTGGAGAGTGAGGTCGACAAGAGGAATAAGCTCTACAAGAAGGTGAAGGACAACGGGTATGCAGCGGAATTAAAGAAGCAGGACGCGGACCAGCTGATGCGCTGGGCAGCGGGGATCCTTTCGAAGGACGGGAAGAAGATCACGCGCCAGGTCATGGAGTATTTTATGGAGCGGACCGGGGATGACATGGAGAATATCAGGATGGAGCTGGAGAAGCTGATCTGCTATACCATGGGGCGCGAGGTGATCACGAAGGAGGACGTGGAGGCGGTCGGGACGGTCCATGTGACGAACCGGATCTTTGAGATGGTGACGGCGATCGTGGCGGGGAATACGAGGAAGGCGATGGATCTCTATGAGGATCTTCTGACTCTGAAGGAGCCGCCGATGCGGATCATGTTTTTGATCGCGAAGCAGTTTAACCAGCTTCTGCAGGTGAAGGAATTGGCGGGGAAGGGGGCGCAGAAGAGTGAGATCGCGTCCAGGGTGAAGGTACCGCCGTTTGTGGCGGGGAAGCTGATGGCGCAGGCGAGGGCGTTTACGAGGGAGCAGATTCTTTCTTATGTGGAGTTTTGTGTGGAATCGGAGGAGGCTGTGAAAACCGGTCGACTCTCGGATCGGTTGGCGGTGGAGTTGCTGATTGCGAAGAAGTATGAGTAAGGTTGGATCAACTTGGCAAAAGGACGCGCAGGCCTGGCTTCGGATTCGGGTGCTGGTGGATTTCGGGGGGCGGTTCCTGCGAGCCAAGAGGAAGCCAGAGCCCCCGCAATCAGGCACCCGGGTCCGAAGTCAGGCCTGCGCTGGGGGTTGGATGGAACTGGGTACATTGATCGGTGCTGGAGCTGGATCGGTGCTGAGATATAAAAAAGAACCGCTGTTTCTGACACACCCTCGGAAAGGTTCTTTCTGAGTTTTGGGTATTTCAAGAAAAAGTAGATATGAAAGTATCTGCT
>OGCN01002176.1_pt1 | contig 22203 bp, 15 predicted proteins | sample 1570181 | NCBI WGS metagenome assembly OGCN01 (sample SAMEA4370584, study PRJEB24528) | human gut metagenome | reverse complement strand
TGCCCAAGATAGTTCGCTGGAAACGGCGCGTGAAAATAGGTAGTCGCCGACTTAAACAAAACCCCTGAGGAAGAAATTCTTCAGGGGTTTGTTTTTGTTATGCGTGTGCCTTTCCGTTAAAATAGCCTAAAAAATCACATGGATTTGTGAGTATCTACAAACCTTGCCCAGACCCCTTGATTTTTTATAGGGGGGGGGGTATGATAAAGTGCGAGAAGCACCTTGTCAGCAAAACAGAAAGATCGGCAAACCAGTCGGAAGGCTGTGACGCAAGGCGGAAGGCCCGGTATGGGCCGCCAGCTGCACTTTGCTCTGCAACCCTCTTCGACTATGCGGAAATGTGCCGGCACCCCCCAAAGGGCAGCCGGTGCGGGGTTATGGAGAAGTGTATGGGAGTAGCTTTTCCGGGAACCACGATCGCCTTGCCCTTGAGAAGCGGCAGACTAAAGCATAGATAGAGAGGGCAAGCACTCCCTAAAGTACAAAACGCAAAGCGTTGTACCAGCCATTTGGCTGGTGCGGCGCTTTTTTCTTTTTGTCCGGATGCTTTTCGTGGAGAAACTGGGAGTATTGATGACTGACAAAGGATCGGTCTGCTGTTTAACCACCACTTTTCGATCATGTGAGCATGAACTGGAAAGGAGCAGAAGAAAAATGACAAACAAGAAATTCAAGTTGGCAGCAATGTCGCTGGCCACCGCGGTTGCAGTGAGCGCGGTTGGCCCCAGCGCTTCTGCGGTGACGTATTATCTGGGCGATGGCAGTGTAACTGTTGACAAGGATGACACTCGCGGCGCGTATAGTTATCAGGGTGAGGACGGCAGTGAGGAGCACCGCACCTACGTCAACGAGGATGAAGCGGATCATGGTGTGATCAACGTCAAGGGCGGCAACGCGCCAACGGAAGATGTTCTGCCATCCACTGATAACTCCGACAATGGTACAGAGGAAACCACACCGACGGATACTACCACAGATTCTTCTGGCAACAACGCAGAGAACAGCCCCACGGCTGAGACCACAACTGGAAACACCATCACCGTCAAAGAGGATGTGAAGGATGCAACCATCGTGGTTGAGGGCGTGAATGTAGATACCAGCACCCAGACAGAAGTGCCCGTAGATGCCAAAGAAGATAAAACCATCATCAAGGTGGGCGAGGGTGCAGATGTTGACCTGACAGTCAAGGATTCCAACCTGACCACCGGCGGCAACGGCATTGATATCGGTGTGAATCTGAAAGATGATGATGATAACAAGGAAACCAACGTTGACCTGACGCTGGATAATACCAAAATCAATCTGACGGAAAATGCCACAGCGGGCATCAACGCACGGGATAATTCCGACGTGGATATCACCCTTAAAGGGGATAATACTATTGATGGTTCTGAAGCAATCGACAAAGTGACCGAAGGCGGAGGACACGATATCTCTAAGGATAACGTCAATATTGAGGGCATCCGTGTGGGCGGCGAAGGCGCAAGTGACAGCTCGGATGCCAGTGAGGGTGCAAATACCAAGCTGACCATCAGCGGCGGTGTAGAAAAGACCGAAACTGCGGAAACAGACACAGAAGAAACGGAAAGCTCTGCGGGCGGTTCGCTGACCATCAGTGATACCACAGGCGGTCTGGTAATGGCAGATGGCTCGGACGTGGAAATCACAGACGGGGCGAACGTGACCATTGAGGAGACAAAGACCTCTGGTTCTACGCAGGCTGGCCGTGGTGTGACCCAGCATGGTGATTTGACCATCTCCGGCGGCTCTTCCTTAACGATAGACGGTGTGGAAGACAATGCAAAGCAAGCGTCACATACCGGTATTGGCATTGCCAGCTGGGATGATATCACAGTCGAGGATGGCAGTACGCTGGAGATCAGTGATGCTACAACCGGTATTTACGGCCACCAAGGTTCGGATGCAAGCTTGACTGTGGAGGATAGCGCGCTGAATATTGCTGGCAGCAGCTTCGGCATTGACTATGAAGGTGCCGGAAAAGATAAAGAGGGAAATGTACTCAAATCTGCCGGGGACATCACGTTCGACAATGCAGAAGTCGATATCAATATTACCCCGGAAACCCCGAATGCCGCAGGCTATGGCATTGCCGCCCACGGTGACAGTAATATCACCTTTAAAAATGGCACAGAGGCCGAAATCAAAGTTACTTCTGAAAACCCGGATGCGGGAACCTGGGGCATTTATAATGAGCGTGGCGGGACCGGCAATCTGACGGTGAACGACAGCACGGTGGATATCGATGCAAACCGTGGAATTTACGCCGGTTTCCAGAAGGTTGAAATCGCAAACAACAGCGTTGTGACCTCCAAGAACACCCATCAGGCAATGTATGCTCTGGGCGGCAGTGATGGTAAGGGCCTGAAACTGCGTGTGACCGGAAACAGCCGATATCATCTAACAGGCGGTACGCGGGGTAACTGGGGGATTCAGGCAACCTCTGCCCGGGGACATGAAATTCTGGTTGATGACAATGGACAGCTAATTTCCGATATGGAGAATTCCTATACGGCAGTTGGTCTGGGCAAGAATGCTAAACTGGTCGTGGATAATGGTACTGTTCTTGTGAGGGGAAAATACGACAAGGCAGGACTGTTTGCTTACGGTGATAACAGCACCATCCGCATCAAAAACAATTCCCATGTGGAAGCAACAACGATTACCCTTAACCCCTCGATAAAAAAGATACCAACTGTGGGCCAAAAACTCATCGTTACCGGTGGCACGCTGACCTATGATTACAGTGCCGACAATACCCTGTGGCCGGTGAACGAGCAGGGCGACAAGCTGACCAATTTCCTGCTGACCAAGGATGATGCCCGCGCAAACTTCGATGCCCTTTCCTATAACGGCCAGACCTATACCTACCTCTCTGATCTGAACAAGGAGACCGGGAAGCAGTATCTCTCCGTGTGGGTGCCCGCCGCCGCACTGAACTATATGCTGGATGTGGACGGTTCCCACGACCCGGAGATCATCGGCAAGGCGCTGGAAGAGCTGAAGCAGGCCGGATACAATTTCGACACTGCCTACCAGACCGCTGAGAATGGCGATCAGGTCGTTATTCTGCGGGATATGGTGGTGAACGGTAAGAGCCTGAACTTCACCAAGACCACCGATGCAGAGGGCAACACCAAGCTCATCTGGGGCAACTACGAAAAGCAGGCAGAGGGTGCTCCCAACGCTTATGATATGGTCTATGGCACCGAGTACGAGTATGAGGGCAAGACCTATACCATCGTCTGGGGCTATGAGAGCCAGAACAACCCCAACACCACCGCAGCAGCGGGCGTGCTGGATGCTTTTGGCCCGGATTCCAACGTAAAGGTCACCGGCAGGAACATCGATGGCACCGACTCCGCACAGTACACCGTGACCATTTACGGCGCTCTGCGGGAAGTGACCGACCCTGTGATCCCCACGAACCCGAAACCGGAAACGCCCGAGGACTCCGATCCTACTCCTCCGGTTCCGGCTCCCACTACGCCGACCACCCCGGCAGTGCAGGATGCACGGCCCACCACTCCCGCCGTGGAGCAGGCAGTCGCTAAGACCACGCCCGCCCCGGAGACCCCCGTGAACCCGCCGGTACAGGATGCCCGCCCGGAGAGCGGCAAGCTGATCCAGACCGGTACCACCAACTGGATGGCAGATGTTCTGGTGCGTGCAGGCGGTGTCCTGCTGGCTGCCGGTTATCTGCTGGAGCGTAAGCGCAAGAGCATGTTCCATAAGGCACAGCACTGAACACGTTCTTGTAGATGACGTAAAAAGGTAAAATATTAAACTGGCTTGGGGCCGCTGCACAAATTTTTGTGGGGCGGCCCCACTTTTTGCAGAAAAATGCGCTCTCGTCCCGTATTAGGGGATGAAAGCGCTTTTGATTTTGCAAAAAGGGATGAGAACGAGAATGAAAACTTCACCGCGCCGCCGGAAGCACCGGCGCAGAGCCTTCCGGCGGCTGTTCTGGCTGCTGGTGCTGGCGACCCTGCTTCTGCTGCTGTGGCCCCGGCGGGTCACGCTGGATGGGCTGAACAGTCCCCATGCCATTTTACTGCGGGCCGACAGCGGAGAGGTGCTGGCCGAAAAGGATGCCGACAGCACGATCTATCCGGCTTCCATGACCAAGATGATGACGGCGTTGCTGGCCATAGAAGCAAACCCGGACCTCGACACGCCCGTGACCCTGCCCGAGGAGATCTTTCCGGCTCTGCAGGCCCAGAATGCCTCGCTGGCGGGGTTTCAGCCCGGGGAAACGGCCACGGTGCGGGATCTGCTGTACGGGGCCATGCTGCCCTCGGGGGCCGAGTGCTGCGAAGCGCTGGCCCGGGAGGTGAGCGGCAGCGAGGAAGCCTTTGTGGCCCGGATGAACCAGAAAGCAGCAGAGCTGGGGATGACCGGCACGCATTTCTGCAACCCCACCGGCCTGCACGACCCGGAGCATGTTTCCACCGTGCGGGATATGGCCCGGCTGACAGAAGCAGCCCTGCAGAACGAGACCTTCCGCAAGCTGTTTACCACGGAGCGGTATACCGTTCCGGCCACCAACTGCCACCCGCAGGGGTTCACGATGCACAGCACCCTGCTGAGCCAGCTGGACGGCACAGAGCTGCACAGTGGCCGGATCCTGGGCGGTAAGACCGGTTACACCGGGGAAGCAGGGCTCTGCCTTGCCAGTCTGGCCGAGGTGAGGGGCAGGGAATACATTCTGGTCACGGCCGGGGCAGGGGGAGACCACAGCACCGCGCCCTACCACATCGAGGATGCCGTAACGGTCTACCGCCGTGTGAGCCGGGGGTCCTGAACAGGGGAGCGGATGCGCTCCCTTTTTCTGTGCCCGGCTTTGTGGTACAATGGAACAAAACCATTCACAGAACAGGAGAACCATCATGCTCAAGGATTCACAGGTCGATCTCTGCGGCCGCACCGATTTTACCCGCACCGCGCCCCTGCTTGCCCGGGACGAGGCGTTTTCGTTTGCCTGCGCGGGCTGCGGCGGCTGCTGCCGGGGGCGGGAGGATATCGTGCTGTCGGGCTTTGACCTGTGGCGCATTGCGGCCCGCCTGCGCCTGCCGCCCCGCACCGTGGCCCGGGCGTTCTGCCGGGGAAGCATTGGGCGGGTCAGCCGTCTGCCGGTGCTGCGGCTGGCCCCGCTGAAGGAGGAGCGCGGCAACTGCCCCTTCCTCACCGGGAACCACAGCGCCATCCACGATGCCGAGCCGTTGGTCTGCGCCCTTTACCCTCTGGCGCAGGAGATCACGAAGGACGGTCAGGTATCCTACTTTTTGCAGCCCACCCAGTGCGGCGGGCAGGTCATTGCGGCAAGGGTGGGGGATTATCTGGCCCGGTACGATGTGCCCGCCCGGGAGGCCACCGATGTGCGCTGGGCGCAGGTGTGCATGGAGTTGGAGGATACCGTGGAGCGGCTGGACGCTCTGTTTGAGCCGGTGTTTGCCCGGCGGATGCAGGAAAAGCTGTGGCAGGCGCTGTATTACCGGTACGACTTTGCAAAAGAGTACCGCCCCCAGCTGGAAGAAAATCTGCTCTGGCTGGACGGTGAGCTGAAAAAGCTCGAAGGAATGCAGATGCGGCACAGAACAATCGAAAAAAGTGATAGATAAAATTACTTTGATTGATAATTCGGGCTGTTTCCCGGTTGTTTTAGAGCGGAAAGTGTGATATACTTCACGAGTGTAAAGCGGCAGCGCGATGCGATTGGCCGCTTGAATACTGACTTTCATGCGGTGTCCTGCTGCCGCGAAAGTAGAATTGAGGGAGTAATATCATGCGTAAAATTTCTCGTCGTTCGTTCCTGTCTGCCGCCGCTGTCTGCGGCGCAGCTGCTGCCCTGACTGCCTGCGGCGGTTCCTCCAGCTCCACGGCTGCTTCTTCCACCGCTTCCTCTGCTGCGGCTTCTTCCGCAGCGGCTGACGGCCAGAAGTATACCGTTGGCATCTGCCAGCTGGTGGAGCACGCCGCTCTGGACGCTGCCACCCAGGGCTTTGAGGATGCCCTGACCGCACAGTTCGGCGAGAATGTCACCTTTGACTTCCAGAACGCCCAGAACGATTCCGCAACCTGCGCCACCATCGCCAACGGCTTTGTTTCCGCAGGCGTTGACCTGATCATGGCAAATGCTACCCCCGCCCTGCAGGCCGCACAGGCTGCCACCGACAGCATCCCCATTCTGGGCACCTCCGTCACCGAGTACGGTGTTGCTCTGGGCCTGACCGATTTCGATGGCACCGTGGGCGGCAATGTCTCCGGCACCTCTGATCTGGCTCCGCTGGATCAGCAGGCGGATATGATCACCGAGTGGCTGCCCGAGGCCACCAAGGTGGGCCTGCTCTACTGCTCTGCCGAGGCAAACAGCCAGTATCAGGTGGACGAGGTCCAGAAGTACCTGGAGGCCAAGGGCGTTACCGCCACCCAGTACGCTTTCTCTGATTCCAACGATCTGGCTTCTGTCTGCCAGAAGGCTGCCGACGAGAACGACGCAGTGTATGTCCCCACCGACAACACCTGCGCTGCCAACACCGGCATCATCGACGGCATCTGCCGCCCGGCCAAGAAGCCCGTGTTCGCCGGTGAGGAGGGCATCTGCTCCGGCTGCGGCGTGGCGACCCTGTCCATCAGCTACTACGATCTGGGCTACACCACCGGTGAGATGGCTGCCAAGGTCCTGACCGGTGAGGCCGATATCTCCACCATGCCCGTTGAGTACACCAACGTGACCAAGAAGTACAACAAGACCATCTGCGATGACCTGGGCATGACCGTTCCCGAGGGTTACGAGGCCATTGAGGAATAACAGGCGCTCAGTCTGTTTTGCAGAAAGCTCCCCTGATAGGAGCGCAGAGTTCACGCTGCAGTAACGAAGAGACTTTACAATAAAATCAGCGGAGAAGAGTGAATTTTGGCTCTTCTCCGCTTTCCCGTATCAGAAAAAAGTGTAGTTATAGGAGGAAAACGTTTTGGATATTCTTGCAAGACTTGCCAACCTGCCCGGTGCCTTGCCCGGTGCCTGTGCGCAGGGCCTCATCTGGGGCATCATGGCCATTGGTGTGTACCTGACCTACCGCATCCTGGATGTGGCTGACCTGACCGTAGACGGTTCCTTTGGCACCGGCGGCGCGGTCTGCGTTATGTGCCTGCTCTCCGGCATGAACGTCTGGGCGGCGCTCTTCATCGCCCTGCTGGCCGGTCTGGCCACCGGCCTTGTCACCGGCCTGCTCCACACCTTTATGGGCATCCCGGCCATTCTGGCTGGTATTCTGACCCAGCTGGCCCTCTACTCCATCAACCTGAAGATCATGGGCAAGGCCAACCAGTCCATCAACGTGGACAAGTACGACCTGCTGATCTCCCTGCGCTGGGTCAAGGAGCTTGCCCTGCACAACCCCATCATCATGGTCATTCTGGTCAGCGCCGTGGTCATCGGTGTGCTGTATTGGTTCTTTGGCACCGAGCTGGGCTGCGGCATCCGCGCCACCGGTTCCAACCCCGCCATGAGCCGCGCCCAGGGCATCAACACCAGCTTCAATGTGGTGCTGGGTCTGGCGGTCTCCAACGGTCTGGTGGCCCTGTCCGGCGCACTGCTGAGCCAGTATCAGGGCTTTGCCGATGTCAGCATGGGCCGTGGTGCCATCGTTATCGGCCTGGCCGCTGTCATCATCGGCGAGGCCCTGTTCAGCCGCATCTTCCACAACTTTGCCCTCAAGCTGGTGTCCGTCTCGCTGGGTGCCATCATCTACTACATCGTCATCCAGCTGGTGCTGACCCTCGGCTTTGACGCAAACCTGCTCAAGCTGCTGAGCGCCTCCGTGGTGGCGGTGTTCCTGGCCGTGCCCTATTGGAAGAGCAAGTACTTCGCAAAGCCCGCGGCAAAGAAGGCACAGAAGGAGGATGCAAAAAATGCTTGAGATCCAGAATGTTTCCAAGACCTTCAACGCCGGTACCGTCAACGAGAAAACGGCCCTGAATGGTCTGAACCTGAAATTGAACGAAGGTGATTTTGTCACCGTCATCGGCGGCAACGGTGCGGGCAAATCCACCATGCTGAACGCTGTGGCCGGTGTGTGGCCTGTGGACAGCGGCAAGATCATCATTGACGGCACCGACGTGACCAAACTGGGGGAGCACCAGCGCGCCGCCTACATCGGCCGCGTGTTCCAGGACCCCATGACCGGCACCGCCGCCACCATGCAGATCGAGGAGAACCTTGCCCTGGCCGCCCGGCGCGGCAAGCGGCGCGGCCTGAGGATCGGCATCACCAGGGCCGAACGGGAGCGCTACCGTGAACTGCTCAAGAGCCTGGACCTGGGCTTGGAGGACCGCCTGACCGCCCGCGTGGGCCTGCTGTCCGGCGGTCAGCGTCAGGCACTGACTCTGCTTATGGCTACCATGAACAAGCCAAAGCTCCTGCTGCTGGATGAGCACACCGCCGCGCTGGACCCCAAGACGGCACTCAAGGTGCTGACCCTCTCGGCCAGGATCGTGGAGGAGAACCACCTGACCACCATGATGATCACCCACAACATGAAGGATGCCATCAGGTACGGCAACCGCCTGATCATGATGCACGAGGGCCACATCATCTATGATGTCTCCGGGGAAGAGAAAAAGAACCTGCACGTCTCCGACCTGCTGGCCAAGTTCCAGATCGCGTCCGGCGGCGAGTTCGCCAACGACCGTATGATCCTTTCCTGATGCATTTCTGATATGGAAAATCCCCTCCGGTGTGTGAGTATCGGAGGGGATCTTTGCATCTTGTGCACCTTTGCAGGGTGTGCTACACTGAGAGAAAGAGGAGGTGTCTCTCGTGCGAAAAATCATCCGGCGGGCAGCTGCTGTGCTGTTGTCTGCGGCTCTGCTGCTGATGGGAACGGCCTCGGCAGCAGCCCAGATTAACCCGGTTGAGGAACGGCTTGCTGCCATGTCTCTGCGGGAAAAGGTGGGGCAGCTGTTCGTGGTGCGGGTCGAGGCACTGGACCCCAGTGGACAGTCTGATAGCACAAGGCTGACCTGGGCAGAACGGCAGGGGCTGAAAAAGTATCCGGTGGGCGGCATTGTGGTGTTTCGGCAGAATGTGAAAAGCCCGGAGCAGTTGAAAAAGCTTCTGGCAGATTTTCAGGCAGCATCCGGGACCGGTCTGTTGACCGCCGTGGACGAGGAGGGCGGCAGCGTGGCCCGGTTGGCCAATGCTTCCGGCTTTGATCTGCCCCAATACCAGAGTGCCCAGGCAGTAGGTACAACAGGGGACCCGGCCAATGCCCGTGCCATGGGGCAGATCGTCGGAGGCTACCTCAAAACCTACGGCCTGAATCTTGACTTTGCTCCAGTGGCAGATGTGAACACCAATCCGGCCAATACCGTGATCGGGAACCGAGCATTTTCGTCGGATCCGGCAGTGGCGGCACAGATGGTGGCCTCCGCTGTACAAGGGTTTCACGATGCGGGCATACTCTGCACACTCAAGCATTTCCCGGGCCACGGAGATACCGCAGAGGACAGCCACTACGGCACGGCCAGCAGCACCAAGACTTGGGCAGAGATGCGGGAGACGGAACTGAAGCCTTTTGCGGCTGGAATCGCAGCTGGGGCCGACGTAGTAATGACCGCCCACATCACCACCCCCAATGCAACGCAGGACGGCCTGCCTGCGTCGCTCTCCTACACTATGCTGACCGAGCGTCTGCGGGGGGAGCTGGGCTTTACAGGGGTCATCTGCACCGATTCGCTGTCCATGCAAGCCATTCGTGACCACTATTCTGCAGCAGAAGCGGCTGTAGCGGCGCTGAACGCCGGGGCTGATCTTCTGCTGATGCCGCCCGACCTGCCGGAAGCCTTTGACGGTGTACTGGAGGCTGTGCAGAATGGAACCATCAGCGAGGAACGCCTCAACGAGAGCGTCCGCCGCATCCTGATGCTGAAACAGAAAGCCGGGTTGGAGCTTGACACCCGCACCCCGCTGGAAAAGATGCTGGATGTGTTTCTGTAAGATTGAAGCATAATAAGAAGATCCCCTCCGGTGTGCGCGTACCGGAGGGGATCTTTGCGTATATGTTACCGCTTGATGTCGTAGTTCATGTTCATCAGGTTGCGGATGGAGCTGACATCATCGGTGATGTTGGCATCGCCGTGGATGGTGTGCTTGATGGCGCTGCTTGCCACGGCAAAGTTGATCATGTCCATGGCGCGGTAGTCGTGGAGCATAGCGTAGATCAAGCCGCTGGCAAAGGCATCGCCGCCGCCCACGCGATCCAGAATATTAAAGGTGTAGAGCTTGCTCTCAAAGGTGTGGCCGTCGTACCACATAAAGGCCTTGAGGCTGTTCTCGCTGCCGCTGTGGGCATAGCGCACATGGCGGGCAATGCACTTGAGGTTGGGATAGCGGGCAATGAAATGCTGGAAGATCTCGTCCTGCTGCTCATAGCTGGGCTGCAGGGGCACGCCGTCCTTCCAGTCGCCCTTGCTGTGATCGTTGTCGTCCTTCCACAGGTGGTAGGGCTCAATGCCCAGCAGAACGTCAACGTAAGGCAGGCACTCGGTGCAGAAATCGCGGGCTTCCTCCCAGCTCCACAGGGTAGAGCGGAAGTTGCCGTCAAAGCTGACAGTCAGGCCCTTCTTTTTGGCCACTTTGAGCATATCGATGATGAGGCCGCGGCAGTTGGGGCCCAGTGCCGGGGTAATGCCGCTCAGGTGCAGCCAGTCGTAGCCGTCCAGCAGAGCATCCAGATCGACCTGAGAGAAGTCATACTCGGTAATGGCACTGTGCTTGCGGTCATAAATGACCTTGGAAGCGCGGATGCCGTAGCCAGTCTCCAGATAATAAGTACCCAGCCGGTTGGAGGGGGTCTCGTTGGGCTCGGTCAGGATCATGGGGGTGCAATGCACATCGTTGGAGCGCAGCCAGCGCACCGCGCTCTTGCCCAGGCTGTTGTTGGGCACTACACTGAAGAAGGTGCTGTCCACACCCAGGTTGGCCAGGGCCAGTGCAATGTTGGCCTCGCTGCCGCCGTAGCTGGCTTCAAAGCTGGATGCCATGCGGATCTTTTCGTAGTTCGGCGGGGTCAGACGGAGCATGATCTCGCCGCAGGTGATAAATTTCTGGCCGTTGGGCTCGCTGCCGAGGATGGGATTGTAGTGTTCCATAACGCTCCTCCTAAAAAGTCGTTTCTGGGATCCATTTCATGTGAGAACACATTGTTGTATCCATTATACCGCACTGCGCACCGGATAGCAAGCAAATGCTGTTTCGGCCGAGAGAAAAAGAAAAAGAAATTTTGGTTGTTTTGACGAAAGAACCCCTCAGTCACCTGCGGTGACAGCCCCCCTAATAGTGGGGCCCTTGGCATTGCGTAAAGCCTTATGGTTTTGCCAAGGCCGCCCCTAGTAGGCAACAACGACGACCGCCGCCAGCGGCGGAAGCAGGGAGGAGTTGTTGGGGCAGCGGCCAGCAGGACGCAAGTGCAAGACCTTGCACGAAGCGGACGCTGGGAGCCGCAACCCGTACGGTGGCATCCCGCAGGGATGACGGTGGGGTTCACACCCCCGTCAGGTCAAAGCTGGGCGTATACTCTTCCTTTGCACTGCTCTTCTGCTGCATATAGCCAGAACTGAGGCCCAGATCCATGGCGTAGTTGACCACCCGGCGGTATTCGTAGGTGGTGATGCGCCGCCCGATGCCGTGGTCTGCCGCCTGATAGAAGGGGGTGTACTGGCTCATTACGCTGGGCAGGAAGCACCCGGGGTCGGCCTTGTTCCAAGCCGCCATCTGATCGAGCACGGCAAAGCTGTCGTCCACATGGCCAGGCAGGGCAAGGTGGCGCAGGATCACGCCCCGCTGCAGGATGCCCTCGCTGTCAAAAACAGGGTGCCCGGCCTGAACCATCATGGCTTCAATGGCGGGCTTGGCCTGTGCAAAATAGTCCGGCGCAGCGGAAAGCTCTGCCGAAAGGGCAGGGGAAACATATTTCAGGTCGGCCAGCCAGATGTCGATGAAGCCGCGCCAGGCGTGCACGCTCTCCACGGTCTCGTAGCCGCCGGTGTTGCAGACGATGGGCAGATGCAGCCCCTGCGCCCGGGCCAGGTCGAGGGCAGCGATGATCCAGGGCCGCCACTGCCCAGGCGTGACAAGGTTGATGTTGTGGGCTCCCTGCGCCTGCAGGTCCAGAAAGATCTCGGCCAGGCGCTCTACCGTGATCTCCCTGCCCAGCCCCTCGGCGCTGATGGGGTAGTTCTGGCAGAAGCAGCACTTGAGGGTGCAGCCGGAGAAAAACACCGTGCCGCTGCCCCGGGTGCCACTGATGCAGGGCTCCTCCCAGAAGTGCAGGGCAGCGCGGGCCGCTTTCAGGGTGCGGCCCGCCCCGCAGAAGCCCGTCTGCCCGGCGGCCCGGTCGGCTTTGCACTGCCGGGGGCAGAGAGTACAGGCTTCCGGCACGGCAACAGAAATGGTTTTGGGCATAATATCCAAGTCCTTTGCAAAAGATTTGACAGAATTACTTTCGTTTATTATACCATTTATGACATGGAATGTGGTATACTATGATAGAATATTATATATCATGCAAAAATACTACATATCAGACGGAGGATGTCATGCGCACCGAAAACGAGGAGATCCGGGATCATTTGAAATATCTCTCCCTGCTGGCACGGGATTACCCCTCGCAGGCAGCCGCTGCCAGTGAGATCATCAGCACCCAGGCCCTGCTCAAGCTGCCCAAGGGCACCGAACATTTTATGAGCGACCTGCACGGTGAAAACGAGGCCTTTGTCCACATCCTGAACTCGGCTTCAGGTGTCATCCGGGAAAAGGTGGACATCGTGCTGGGGGAGAGTGTGCCGGAGCAGACCCGTGCCGAGCTGGCAACGCTCATCTATTACCCCAATGAGAAGCTGCCCCAGCTCAAAGCCGAGTGCGCGGATGAGGAAGCGCTTGACCACTGGTACACAGAGACCCTGCTTCAGCTCATTGATATCTGCCGGTTGGTGTCCTCCAAGCATACCCGGCAGCATGTGCGCTCCTGCCTGCCGTCCAGCTGCGGGTATATTCTGGATGAGCTGCTCCATGCCCACTTTGAGGACCACGACAAGGACCTTTATTATGGGCAGATCGTGGGCAGCATCATCGAAAATGGCCGCGCCGACCGGTTCATCGTCCGGCTGTGTGAGCTCATCAAGCGGCTGGCTGTGGACAAGCTGCACATCGTGGGGGACCTGTTTGACCGCGGCCCCCGGCCTGATATCATACTGGACCGGCTCATGCGCCACCACCATGTGGATATCCAGTGGGGCAACCATGACGTGGTCTGGATGGGTGCCGCCGCCGGAAGTCCCATCTGCGTCTGCACTGTGCTCAAAACGACACTGGCCTACCACAACCATGCCATGCTCGAGGACTGCTACGGCATCAACCTGCGGCATCTGCAGCGGATGGCTGAGCAGTTCTACGGAAATGACGACCTGACCCTCTGGATGCCCCACACCGATGCGGCGCGCGGCCCTTACACCGAGGGAATGCTCCACCGCTGTGCCGTGATGCACAAGGCCGTGACCATTCTGATGCTCAAGATGGAGTGCAAGGTCATCGACCGCAACCCGGATTTCAAGATGCAGGGTCGGGATTTCCTGCGGCACATCGATTGGGAAAAGGGAACAGTGACCCTGAACGGGCAGGAATACCCCCTGCGGGACACCAGCTTCCCCACCGTGGACCCGGCAGACCCCGCCGCCCTGAATGATGATGAGCGGCTGGTGCTCCGCAAGCTGGTGGAATCCTTCCGGCAGAGCGAGCGTTTGCAGCAGCATGTGGAATTTTTGTACGCCAAGGGCAGCGTTTACCACATCGAGAACGGCAACCTGCTCTACCACGGCGTGGTGCCCATGACCAAAAACGGCAGCTTTGCCGTGGAGCGGTTCGAGGGACACAACTACTCGGGCCGCGGCTTGATGGACTACTGTGACGAGCGGGCACGCCGCGGCTACTTTGCCCCCGAGAGCAGCGCGGCCCGGCGGAGCGGTCAGGACTTTTTGTGGTATCTGTGGTGCGGCAAGCTGTCGCCGTTGTTCGGCCGCAGCGCCATGACCACCTTTGAGCGGCTGTATATTGCCGACCCCGCCACCCATGAGGAAGTCAAGGACCCCTATTATACATGGTACAATGAAGAGGCCGCCTGCCGCCGTATCCTGGCGGAATTCGGCCTGCCCGGTACCAGCCACATCGTCAACGGCCATGTGCCGGTGCGGGAGAAGAGCGGCGAGAGCCCCATCAAGGGCGGGGGCCGTCTGGTCGTCATTGACGGCGGGTTCTGCCGCGCCTACCATGAAAAGACCGGCATAGCAGGGTATACGCTGGTGTACTCCAGCCGCACCATGTCCCTGCGGACCCATCAGCCCTTTGTCAGTGCCGAAAAGGCCGTGAACGAAAACATCGACATCGTGTCGCAGAAGGACATTCTGGAAACGGAGAACCACCGCATTCTGGTGGAAGAGACGGACGAGGGCGAGAACCTGCGGGAGCGGGTACACGACCTGAAGCAGCTGGTCAAGGCCTATCAACTGGGCTGGATCAAGGAGACCTGCAGTGAGGATTGCGTCTGGTAAGGGGCGATGATTGTAAAATTTTTGAAATAAGAAACAAAAATATCGAATATCTCCGCAGATTCTGGGCAAAACAGAAAATAATCCGGCAGGGAAAAAGGGGGCTTTGCTTTTTGTCCGAAGTTGTGTATAATAAGATAGTTGTATCGTGAGGGTGTGTGCCCAGCGGTGCGCGGAGAGATCAAGCAAGAACCCTGAGTGGCCCTGCCGCTGGCGGGCCTGCGACAAGGAGATTATAAAATTGGAAAAGTTTGTTATTACGGGCGGCAAGCCCCTGCATGGCGAAGTTACCATTTCCGGTGCAAAAAATGCGGCTGTGGGCATTCTGCCTGCCACCATTCTGGCGGCAGATGTCTGTGTGATCGAAAACCTGCCGGACATCAGTGATGTGGCAGTCAGCCTGAAGATCCTGAGCACCCTGGGGGCCAGCATCAAGATGCTGAACCGCAATACCTACGAGATCGACACCACCCACCTGAACAGCACCAACGTCCCGGACGATCTGTCCCGCCAGATGCGTGCCAGCTACTACTTCCTGGGTGCGCTGCTCTCCCGCTTTGGCAAGGCACAGGTGGCCATGCCCGGCGGCTGCAATCTGGGCCCCCGCCCCATCGACCAGCACCTCAAGGTGTTCAGCGCGCTGGGTGCAGAGGACAGCGTGGACTATGGCATGATCACCGTGCGTGCCAAGGAACTGAACGGTGCCCATATCTTCTTTGATAAGGTCAGCGTAGGCGCTACCATGAACGGTATGCTCTCCGCTGTGATGGCACAGGGCCAGACCATTCTGGAAAACTGCGCCAAGGAGCCCCATGTTGTTGATCTGGCAAACTTCCTGAATATGTGCGGCGCGGATGTGCGCGGTGCCGGCACCGATGTGATCAAGGTGCGCGGCGTGGAAAAGATGCACGGCTGCACTTACAGCATCATCCCTGACCAGATCGAGGCGGGCAGCTACATGGTTGCCGCTGCTGCCACCGGCGGCGACGTTCTGATCAAAAATGTCACCCCCAAGCATCTGGAACCCATCACGGCAAAGCTCCGCCGTGCCGGTGTGGATGTGGAGGAATTCGATGATTCCGTCCGCGTCTCCCGCAAGGGCGATATCCTGCCGCTGAAGATCAACACCATGCCCCACCCGGGCTTCCCCACCGATATGCAGCCCCTGATGGGTGTGCTGCTCAGCGTGGCAAAGGGTACCTCCACCATCACTGAGAGCGTGTGGGATAACCGCTTCCGCTATGTGGACGAGCTGCGCAAGATGGGTGCAGTGGTGCAGGTGGACGGTCAGGTGGCCGTGTTTGAGGGTGTGGACAAGCTGAACCCCGCTCCCCTGCGCGCTTCTGACCTGCGTGCCGGTGCGGCCATGGTCGTTGCTGCCCTGATGGCAGACGGCACCAGCGAGATCGAGGAGATCGGCCACATTGAGCGCGGCTACGAGAACATCGTGGAAAAACTGCGCGGCCTGGGCGCTGAGATCAGCAAGGTGGAGCGGATGCCCGCCGCACTGGAATCGGCAATGTGATCATTCAGAACCTCTCAGTCTGTTTTGCAGAAGTTTCCCTGACAGGGAGCTTTTGTGAAGCCATGACGGAGAGGTTCGTTTCTTGAGGTTTGAAATGTCTGAATTCATCTCGTTATACTCTGGTTCCTCCGGTAATTGCAGCGTGGTGCGCACGGGGGAAAAGTACATCATCATCGATATGGGAAAGGGAGTGCGCACTACCTCGGCGGCACTCAAGGAGCTGGGCCTGAACATCAGCGATTGTGCGGGCATTCTGGTCACCCATGAGCACTCTGACCACGTCAAGGGGCTGGCCACCTTCCTCAAAAAGAATCCGCTGCCGGTATACGGCGCAGACGATACGCTGGATTTTCTGGATGCAAACGGTATCGTGCCCGCCAGCTGTGAGCTGCGCACCCTGTCCGGCGGGGAAGAGGATGTGGGAGATTTTGGTGTGACAATGTTCCCCACCAGCCACGACGTGCCCTGCGTGGGCTACCGCATCCACACCCCGGACAACAAAACCATGACCATTGCCACCGACCTGGGTGTCCTGACCCCGCCGGTGCATCAGGCCCTGAGCGGCTGTGACCTGGTGGCGCTGGAAAGCAACTACGACCTCCACATGCTCCGCAGCGGGCGGTATCCTTACTACCTGCGCTCCCGCATCGAGTCCAACCGGGGCCACCTCTCCAACGATGAGTGCTCGGCAAAGCTGCTGGAGCTGATCCAGGAGGGATGCAAGAAGTTTGCCCTCTGCCATCTCTCGCAGGAGAACAACACCCCGGCGCTTGCTTTGCAGACCATGTTCAACACCCTGGGTGCGGCAGGTGTCGTGCCGGAAAAGGACTGCATCGTGCAGGCCCAGCGCCGCAATGAGATCAGCCCCACGCTTACATTTTAAGAAAAATAGCCCTCTCCATCATTGCTTTGCAAAGCATGACGGAGAGGGTCATTTTTGTTGTTATGCCAGATCCGGCAGGATATCGGGCCAGAGGGCCTGCTCCTGCCGCAGGTCGGTGAAAACGCAGTCCAGATAGATCTTGTTTACAGCCGAGATGATGGTGCTGCGCAGGAGCTTGCGTGCATCATCAACATCCGGTTCCAGCTCGGAAAAGCTTTTGGTCAGGCCGAACACATAGGGCAGGTAGTTCTCCAGCTCATCGCAAAAGGTATCATACGCCTGCGCGGAGGTATAATGCGCCCGCTGCATCTTGAACAGGCTGTCGATATTTTCCATGGACAGGACATTTTTAGAAACCACGATGTAGATCAGGCAGGCCAGCTGATCCCGGGTATACTTCTTTTTGATGGGGTGGCTGATGATCCCTTTCTTAACGTAGTTGCTCACCATGGAAGCAGTGAGCTCCACCCCCTGAAATGTGCGGAAACACCCGTTGACAAACTGTACACTCTGATCCAGATAAAGCCCTACGGTGGGGAGTTCTGCATACCGGGGCAGGGCAAACCCTGCGGCGCAGGCCGCAACGCGGCGGTTTGATTCTAATTTCATGCGGACAGTATACCATGTTTTGGAAATACGGTCAACAGGAAATTAAAAACTTTCGAAATAATTCGAGAAAACAGTTGACAGGTTTTTGAAAAACTGATATAGTGATTCAAAACAACAGGAAAAACTGCGGCATCCTCTGCCGCCGGAATGGAGATAAATGCTTATGAACACCAAGATTGTTGTGGATTCCTCCGCCAGCCTGTACACCTTGCAGGGCGTGGATTTTGAATGCGTTCCCCTGAAGATCATCACCGACGATGCCGAATATCTGGACAACGGCACAATGGATGCCCTGGGCATGGCCCAGACCCTGCGTACCTATAAGGGCAAGACCTCGACCTCCTGCCCCAACGTCAGCGATTGGCTGGCCGCCTACGAGGGAGCCGACGAGGTGTATGCCATCACCATCACGGGCACTCTGTCCGGCAGCTACAATGCCGCCCAGCTGGCCGCCGAGGAATACCAGCAGGAAAACCCCGGCAAGCGGGTATTCGTGCTGGACAGCCTTTCTACCGGCCCGGAGCAGCGCCTGCTGGCCGAGCATCTGCGGGATCTGCTGGCTGAGGGCAGGGAGTTTGACGAGATCTGTGAAGAGATGCTCCGTTACCACAAGCACACCCATCTGCTCTTCTCGCTGGAATCGCTGGCCAATCTGGCCCGCAATGGCCGTGTGAAGCCTGCCGTTGCTGCTGTGGCGCGGATGCTGGGCATCCGGGTCATCGGACAGGCAAGTGAGGCCGGAGAGCTGGACGTTCTCTGCAAGACCCGTGGCGAGCATGGTGCGCTGGAACGTATCGTGCTGGAACTCAAGGAGCACGGCTACACCAACGGCAGGCTCCATATCTCTCACTGCGGCAATCCCGCCGCCGCCGAGCGCCTGAAGCACATGGTAAAGGCTGTGTTTGATGGAGCAAAGGTGGACATCAGCGAATGCGGCGGTCTGTGCAGCTATTATGCAGAGCTGGGCGGCCTGCTGGTTGGTTATGAGGACGCGGAAGCATAAGCGGACAACCCTCGGAAAAAATTCTGCCACGATTGAATAGGCGCTCATAGCGGGGAAAGCCGTTGTGGGCGCTTTTTTGTTTGCAAAATCTTCCGCTCTGCGCTATACTAACAGCATCAAAAATCGCCGTGGGCGGCAGGGGAGGGATACCACATGTTCAGATTGCCTATCGTCAAGTTTTTTAACCGCATCTTCAACCGTGTCACGATCACAGTGGTGCTGGTGGCTTTACAGGTGCTCTGGCTGCTCTGGGCGTTCTGGTCGTTCACGGCGGGGCGGGTCTGGCTGAACGGTGCCCTGAAGGCGCTGAGCATCCTGATCGTGCTGTATCTGGTGCGCAAGGATGAAAACAGTGCTTATAAGATCGGCTGGATCGTTCTGATCGGTCTTCTGCCCCTGCTGGGCGGCGCGCTTTATCTGGCTTTTGGCAACAAGGCCCCCGCCAAGTATCTGCGGGAGCGGATGCAGAAGGTGGAACAGGCCCATCAGACCGAGCTTGCCCAGCCTGAGGGGCAGACCGATGCGCTGGATATCTCCAGCCGGAACCTGAGCCGCTATGTGGCAAAGTTCGGGCCGTATCCGGCCTGGAGGGATACCGCTGCTCACTACTTTTCCTGCGGGGAGGAGATGTATCCCCAGCTGCTGGCAGATCTGGAAAAGGCGGAAAAGTTCATCTTTCTGGAATTTTTTATCCTCCGTTCCGGCAAAATGTGGGACGGTGTGGAGCAGATCCTCCGCCGCAAGGCCGTCCAGGGCGTGGATGTGCGGCTGATCTACGATGATTTTGGCAGCCTGCTGGGCCTGCCCAGTGATTTTGTCATCCGCATGGAGAAGGCGCATATCCGCTGCATCCCTTTCAACCCGGTGGTGCCGCTGGTCTCGCTGGTGATGAACCACCGCGACCACCGCAAGATCGTGGTGGTTGACGGCAATGTGGCCTACACCGGCGGCGTGAATCTGGCGGATGAGTATATCAATGCTGAGCAGCGCTTTGGCTACTGGAAGGATGCGGCCATCCGGCTGGAAGGAGCCGCTGTCTGGAACTTTACCGTGATGTTCCTCAATGTATGGAACGCCTTCCGCCCGCAGGAGACCGATTACACCGCCTTTGCGCCCACCCGCCTGCCCGCAGTGCAGGATGGCGTGGTGCAGCCCTACGCGGACAGTCCGCTAGATGAGGAGCCGCTGGCCGAGACGGTCTATCTGGACATCCTCTCTCAGGCCCAGAGATATGTTTATATCTACACGCCCTACCTGGCCGTGGGCGAGGAGATGCTGGATGCTCTGAAAAGTGCGGCCAAGCGCGGGGTGGACGTGCGGCTCATCCTGCCCGGGATCCCGGACAAGAAGCTGGTGTTCCGGCTCAGCCGTTCCTACTATCTGCCCCTGCTCAGAGCGGGCGTGCGCATTTATGAATTCACGCCCGGTTTCCTCCATGCCAAGTGCTATGTCAGTGATGACCGCGTCGCCGCGGTGGGCAGCATCAATATGGATTACCGGAGCCTGTTTCTCCATTTTGAGTGCGGAACACTGCTCTTCCATAACAGCCAGATCGCCGCTCTGCGGAAGGATGTGGAGCGCACCCTGCCGCAGTGCCGGGAGATCATGCGGTCCGACTGCCGCACCAATCTGCCGGGCACAGCACTGGACAGCGTGCTGCGGCTGCTGAGTCCGTTGATGTAAGCGGCTGCGCGCAGCACGCGGGGAGCTTTTCCACGCAAGTGAAACGGGCCATTCCATCGCCCGCCCTTATTGCCTGCGGCAACAGGGTCCCACCCCAGCGGACACTTGCTTTGGAAAACTCCCGTCGGCTGCGTAATTTTACGCTCTTCTGGACATACTATGGGACAAAGGCCCAACGGGCCGTGTGGAAAGGGAGCGTATCTATGAATCAGAACCATCGGGCTCTTTGGAGCTGTGCCATGGTGGCGGCGCTGCTGCTGACCGCCTGCGGCAAAACGAATGCCGGGTCGGGCAGCTCCGGCAGCATGAGCGGAAGCAGCGGCACATCCTCCGCACAGACCCAGACAGCGGCATGGAAAACCGGTCTGGGTGTGGTGACGGAGGCCACCGATCAGGACAGGGCGGGGAAAATTGAACTGGCAGCGGCCGCTGTCCTGCTGGATGGCGAGGGGAAACTGGAGAGTGTTCTGCTGGACGAGCTGGAAGTGTCTGTTTCGGCGGACAGCACCGGCCATGTGACCCTGCCCACCGACTGGCGCACCAAGCGGCAGAAGGGGAACGATTACCCGCTGGCCGAGGTCTCTTCCCTGAAAAAGGGCTGGGCGGAACAGGCGGATGCCTTTGCCAGTTACCTGATCGGCATGACCCCGGAACAGGTCTCCATGCTCAAAGTGGATAAGGATGGCAAGCCCACGGATGCCGACCTGCTGAGCGGTTGCACCATTGCTGTGGATCGCTACCGGGATGCCGTGACCCGGGCCTGCGCCAATGCCAGGGCACTGGGTGCCGCCAAGGGCGACAAGGCCGCGCTGGGCATCGAAGCGGTGAACGGGACTTCGGACATTACCGCCACCGATGACAAGGATGTGAATGCGCAGGTGGATGTGAGCATCGTGGCACTGACCACCGATGCGAATCACCGTGTGACCAGCGCCATTGCGGATATGGCTGAGCCGGCCCTGACGGTGGTATCAGACGGCGGTGTGACAGCCCCGGAACTCGTCAAGACCAAGCTGGAGCTGGGTGAGGACTACGGGATGCGCGGCGCATCGGCGCTGGGTAAGGAGTGGTATGAGCACAGCGAGGGCTTCTGTGATGCCCTCAAGGGCAAGACCCGCACCGAGATCGCCGGGCTTTCCGGCGGCGATGCCGACCTGAAGGCTCTGTGTACCATTGACATCACCGATCTGCAAAAGGCGGCGCTGGATGCCCTGAGCTGAGGAGGAAACCCTTTTCGGTCTCGCAATCGCACACCGGCTCTCCCAGATAGGGGGACGGTGGCATTCCGCTGCGTTTTCAGAGAGAAACCCTCTCGCCGCGTCTGGCAGCTGCCGACGCGGCGTTTTTGTTTTGTCAAAATGACCGCTTTGCCGTGGTAAAGCGGTAAAGATTTGAGCAAACTGCGAAAAATCGGTTTTCCCCCTTGCCAAATGGCAGAAAACGCGCTATTCTATAACCACAGTTTAGCAATTTAGCATGGTAAAGCAATAAAACAAAGCTGCTTGCCACTGAGGGAGGAACCGTATATGAAACGTCTTGTATCCGCATTTCTGGCCGGTGCCATGGCACTGAGCCTTGCCGCCTGCGGCGGTGCCGCTTCCACTTCCACTGCCGCATCTGCCTCGGCCTCTGCTTCCGGCAGTGCTGCCGCATCCCAGACTGCAGGCAGCGACCTGGATTACATCAAGGGCAAGGGCAAGCTGGTCATTGGCTACACTGTTTACGAGCCCATGAACTACACCGATGCCGATGGCAACTTCACCGGTTTTGATACCGAGCTGGCCACTGCTGTCTGCGAAAAGCTGGGCGTGGAGCCGGAGTTTGTGGAGATCAACTGGGATACCAAGGTCGTGGAGCTGGATGCCAAGAGCATCGACT
>OGCN01002157.1_pt1 | contig 22389 bp, 20 predicted proteins | sample 1570181 | NCBI WGS metagenome assembly OGCN01 (sample SAMEA4370584, study PRJEB24528) | human gut metagenome | reverse complement strand
GAGGGTGACGAGGAGAGGAATCATCGAAAAATTCGGCGGATGTTTCTCCGGCTGAAGCAGGCCAGGCGGCCTGCGGGGCTATACCAGCCGCAGAGAGGGGCAAAAAACGGCAGCAATACCGTAACAGATCCCCTCAAAGGAAGCCATACAAAAACATAAACTGATACAGGAAGCTGACAGTTGTGCTGTGCGCTGGTTGCGCCGGGCTGTCGGTATGGAGGTGTTTTGTATGTGTGGCATCGTAGGTTATGTTGGAAAGCGCAGCGCACAGGATGTGCTGCTGGATGGTTTGGAGAAACTGGAGTACCGCGGGTATGATTCGGCGGGTGTGGCACTGGCCCAGGAGGGCGGCATCCGCGTTGTCAAGAGCAAGGGCAGGCTGGATGCCCTGCGCCAGAAACTGGCCGTACAGGCCCTCGCGGAGAGCTCCTGCGGCATCGGGCACACCCGGTGGGCGACCCACGGGGAACCCAGCGATGTGAACAGCCACCCGCACTCTACCCCGCGGGTGAGTATCGTCCACAATGGCATCATTGAAAATTACGGTGCTCTCAAGGAGCGGCTGGCCGCCCGGGGGTACACGTTTGAGAGTGAGACGGACACCGAGGTACTGGTCAAACTCATTGACAGCTGCTACCATGGCGAGCCGCTGCAGGCCCTGCACGAGGCGCTGGGCATGGTGCGGGGCAGCTATGCGCTGGCCGTGCTGTTCAAGGATTTCCCGGACACCATCTTCGCCGTGAAAAAAGAGAGCCCCCTCATCGTGGGCTGGGGCGAGGGCGAAAACTTTGTGGCCTCGGATATCCCGGCCCTGCTCAAGTACACCCGGGATTACAGCGTGCTGGAAGAAGGCGACCTGGCTGTCGTGACGGCCCAGGGCATCCGGTTCTACAACGCCTTTGGGGAGCCCGTGGAGCGCCAGCGCCTGACCGCGGACTGGGACCAGGAAGCGGCCGAAAAGGGCGGCTACCCCCACTTCATGCTCAAGGAGATCAATGAGCAGCCCGCCGCCATCACGGCGACGGTCAGCCCTCGCGTGGAGGACGGCCTGCCCGACCTGCGCATCCCGGAGCTGACGGATGAGCGGCTCCGCAGCATCGGGACGGTGCATCTGGTGGCCTGCGGCACGGCCATGCACGCGGGCATGGTGGGCAAAGTCGCCATTGAAACGCTGGCCCGAGTCCCCGCCGAGGTGGACATTGCCAGCGAGTTCCGTTACCGGGACCCCATCCTGAACAAGGACGACCTCGTGATTATTATCAGCCAATCGGGCGAGACCAGCGACACGCTGGCGGCCCTCAAGCTGGCCAAGAGCCGGGGCGTGCCGGTGCTGGCCATCGTCAACGTGGTGGGCAGCTCCATTGCCCGGGCGGCGGATTACGTCCTCTACACCTACGCGGGGCCGGAGATCGCCGTGGCGTCCACCAAGGCCTATGTGGTCCAGATGTGTGTGCTCTACCTGTTTGCGCTCCGGCTGGCCTATGCCCGGGGCAAACTGGAAGAAGCTGAAACGAAGCGATTGACCGCCGAACTGCTCCGGGCAGGGGAGGTCATCAAGCCCCGGCTGGATGACTGCGAGCAGATCAAGTACCTCGCCAGCCGCTTTGTCAACACCCAGAGCTGCTTCTTTATCGGGCGCGGGTTTGATTATGCCCTCTCACTGGAGGGCAGCCTCAAGCTGAAAGAGATCAGCTATGTCCACTCGGATGCCTATGCGGCCGGCGAGCTCAAGCACGGCACCATCAGCCTTATCACCGATGGTGTGCCCGTCATTGCGCTGGCCACTCAGAAGCAGGTGTATGAGAAGACCATCTCCAACGCCAGGGAGACCAAGAGCCGCGGGGCCCGGGTCATTCTGTTCACCACGAAAGACACTGTAGTGCCTGAGGGCGTGGCGGATTATATCGTCCGGCTGGACGAGTACGAAGACCTGCTGATGCCGCTGCAGCTCATCGTGCCCTTGCAGCTGTTCGCCTACTATATGGCTGTCTTGCGCGGCTGTGACGTCGATAAGCCCCGTAATCTGGCCAAGAGCGTGACCGTCGAGTAAACTTCCATCAAAACAAGCACCCCGTTTCCTGGGCCTCGGAGCCGCTGGAAACGGGGTGCTTGTTGTGTATCACAGGATCAGAACAGGCAAAGCAAAAGCTCCTGCACAGCCTCAGAGCCACGCAGGAGCCATTTTACGAATGAGAACAGGGGAGATGCTTACCAGAACCAGTAGCGCTTCTTGACGACGATATAGGCCACAACAATGCCGATCATCACAAAGCCGCCCGCAATGAAGAATGTCCAGTCCATCTCAGCAAAGCGGAGGTTCTCCGTGGTGAGCAGATACTCGCCCGCCGTGTCCGCGCCCAGGGTGTTATCTTTGAATGCGTTCAGGAACTGCCACTTGGAGGCGACGGTGTTATAGAGGTAGATGCGGCTGTAGGCAGCATAATCACCGGTAAAGGTGATCTCCACCGTGCCGGGCAGTGCCTCGCCGTTGTTCAGGACGAAGTTAACGCCGTGCTCCGAGGGGGTAAAGGTGAGGGCCGTGTCCACCGGGGCAGAGGTGTTTTTGATGCTGCTGCCCACAAAGCGGAGGCTGTAGCCGTCGCCGTTGACCACCAGCGTCTTGTTGTTGGTGCGCAGGGCGTTCAGGGCATCCGAAGAGACCACAGGAGCTTCCTGCTGGGAGAGGGCCACCGTATCGGAAGCCGCGTTCTCAATGACGGCGACGACAGGATCCGTGGGAGTTTCGTCGGCCGGGGTGCCGTCACCGGAGTTGTCGCCGTCACTGGAAGCGGAGGCCGTGCGGTTGACGATGACCGTCACCGAGGAGGAGACCGTGCCATTGGAGACGATGACCGAGGTGGCACCCGTGCTTACGCCGGTGATGACGCCGCTGCCGTTGACGGCAGCGATCTTGGTGTCGTTGGATTTGAAGGTCAGGCTCTGGGAGGCCGTGGAGGGGGCTACGCTGCCCGTGATGGTCTTGCTGGAACCCGGCTTGAGCACCACATAGTTGGTGTTCAGAGAGAGAGACTGGGGAACGACCGAGCCGCTGGCGACGACCTTGATGGTAGCCGAGGCACTCACGCTGCCGCTGGTGGCGGTAATGGTGGCGGTACCGGGGGCAATGCCGGTGATCTTGCCAAAGCTGTTCACGGTAGCCACGCCCTCGTTGGAGGAGCTGAGGCTTACGTCCGCATAGTTGGCGGCGCTGGTGGGCAGCACGGCCAGCGAGAGGGAAGTGGTGTCACCCACCGCGATGGTGTTGGACGCCAGCGTGATGTCCATTTCCGTCACCACCATGGAGGCGTCCGGCTCGGTGGTAATGGTGTACAGGCAACTCTGGTCACTGACCGTGGCGGCAACGTGAGCGGTGCCAAGGCCAACGGCCTGGACCACGCCGTCCGACGTGACCGACACGATGTTGGGGTTATCAGAAACAAAGCTGACATTGGCACGCTTGGCGGCCTTTTCCGGCAGGATGTCCGGCGAAAGCTGCTGGGCGGTGCCCACCGTCATGGTGGCGGCATAGTCACCGGGGGCAATGCTCTCCACGGCCACCGTGGCCCAGGGCATGGTAATGGCCGCTGCAGCACTCAGGGGACTGGCAGCCGTGGCGGGCAGGGCCGCGCCAGCGGCCAGCAGGCCCAGCAGCACGGCACTTGCGGCCAGCTGTTTGGGGAAAGATCTCATGTTTTGTACCTCTTTGGGCGTTCAGTTTGGATGGGGAGGGGCTTAGCGGAACAGGACGCCCAAAGCTTCCATCGCGTATTCAAAGTAAGTCAGCTGGTCGTACTCGACGCGGGCGGTGACGCTCATACCGTTGGAGAGGTCCACCTTATCGCCGCTGTTGCTGACAACGTAGGTGCTGTCCGGGGTAATGGTCATTTTGTAGTAGGAGCCGGAGGAGCTGGCGGTCACGTCGCTGTCAATGGAGGTGACGGTGCCCGTCAGGCTGCCGTAGGAATACTCCGAAAGGCCGGTAATGGCGATCTTGCAGGGGTCGCCCACATGGATGAGCGGGCGGTCGTTGACGGTAACGTAGGCCACCACTTCCAGGTCGCTGTTCTCACTGGCGACGGTCGCCAGGGGCGAGCCGGCGCTCAGCACCATGCCCACCTTATAGGGGGTGTCCATGTGGATGACGCCGGAGGTGGGGGCATAGATGTAATAATCGTTCGCGCCCGTGTTCAGGGCATCCAGCTGGGACTGGATGGAGTCGATATTGCTCTGGATGGAGGTCAAGTTGGCAGAAATGCTCTGCAGGGTGGAGTAGTACAGGTTCTCAACGGTGCTCTGGTTCTGCTCCATCAGGGTCTTGATCTGCTCGTCCGAGTAACCGGCCGCCTGGTAGGGGGCCGCGTCGAACGTGTTCTGTGCCACCTGGCTCTTGTAGGTCTCGTACTGGTAGTAGTAGGGCTGGTCGTCAATGTCCGTCTCGCTGAAGTAGTTCTTGTCGTCCTGGATGGACTTGACCAGCTTCTCGTACTGGCTCTTCTGCTTTTTGTAGAGGGCCAGCTGGTTCTCGTAGCTCTCGGTCTGAATGTCCAGGTCGGTGCTCTTGATGTGGGCAATGAGGTCGCCCTCGTTGACATAGCTGCCCTCGGAGACGTTCAGCTCGGTGATGGCGCCGGAGTAGCTGGACATGATGTAGGTCTTGTTGGCAGCCTGCACCGTGCCGGTGGACTGGCTGACATAAGTGCGGTAGTTCTTGGTGCTCCACAGCAGCAGGTACACCATGAGAAAGCCCGTCAGGATGATGAGCGCGTAGCCGTAGGGCGGCAGCTTCTTGTCCATCATGATGCGGCGGTCCTGCAGCTCGTCGAGATTATAGATGTGGGTGGTGTTCGTCATATTACTTGGTCTCCATAAAAACGTCAACAACCGCGTCATCGTCGTCCTGGTTGACAAAGATGGTGTAGACATTGCCGTTGAGCTCCAGCTCGTTTTCAAAGGCAAAGATGTTCAGCTTCTGGCTGGCGAGGCCGCTCTGGCTCATGGGGCCGGTGTAGTGGGCGTACAGGCAGCCGCGCACGCGGAGAACAGCGTCCTGGGTGTAGCCCGGCTCCATGCGGGGGATGAGCTGGGTGGTCTGCTGCATCATGTAGACTTCCGGCTGGGGGTTGGGGCCGCCGGGGATCTTGACGCACTGGATCATGGGGCCAATGGGCTGGGCGTTGTTGCTCTTCATAAAGTTCTGCATCTGGGTCAGAACGATCTGGAGGTTGGCAAACTCTTCCGCCTCGATCTTGCGGGCCAGCACATTGGTCAGCTTGAGGGTCTTGTTTTGTGCAATTTGAATCTCTCTCATGATATTGTCCACCTGTTCTGTTAGATTTTGCCCTCCGGCAGGGGAGGGGTGTAATAGGCAATCGTAATAAGAAAACCTCTGTTAGTCATCATCAGCCGGCAGCGCACAGCGTTCCTGAATGATGTTGTGAATCTGCGCACAGACACTGTCAAAGCTGAGGTCAACATCCCGGTTGGAAAAACGCAGGACTTTTAAACCATAAGCCCGTAAAATCTGGCTGCGTTCCTCATCGTAACACTTGCCTTGCTCAGTATAATGCTGTGAGCCGTCAATTTCAATTACAAGCCGTGCATCGGCACAATAAAAATCGACAATAAAGGATTCAATAATGCGCTGCTTGTAGATTTTGACCGGGTAACTGCGCAAAAACCGATACCAGAGCTTCGTTTCCTGTGGGGTCATTTCACGCCGCAATTTCCGCGCGGTTTCCAGCATTCTGAAATTTTTAACGACAGTCGTCTTTTTCATAGTGTTGATGAACGCATAGCGTTTTGCAGAAACCTTGCGGCCTGCCAAGGCCTCTCCCTTTGGGAGAGGTGTCACCGCAGGTGACGGAGAGGGCAAGGACGCAAACGGAAGAACCGGAAGCATAACGATATGCAGGCTTTTGGTGAAAGTTATCGTATCGCAGGCAAGGTGATATTTGTCCACGGGCTTGCCCTCTCAGGCGCTTATGCGCCAGCTCTCCCAAAGGGAGAGCCCTTGGCAAAGAGGGGAGGTACAGAGGTTTTCCCTTTACGATCACCTATTACTTGTTGCAGTAATAAGTGATGTTCTCTATCTGTCCACATTCTGCTCGCAAAATGTACACAAATAGAAAGTGTGCCAGAAGGCTCACGCCTCCTGGCACACCATAGCGAGGCATTATCATCTACCTCGCCCTAACGAGTAGGGCGGTGCAAATGCAATACACTTCCTATTTAGTTTATGAGACTAATTAGAAGCTGCCGTTGCCGAAGACATCATAACGGCCCTCAGCGACGTTGCTCTTGGTGGTGCTGGTGCCCAGAGTGTAGACAGCAGCCAGAGCGCCGATACCCTGCATGAACTTGTTGAAGCCATTGGTCTCCTTATCGCCGTTGGGATCCAGGGCATTCCACAGAGCCTTGTTCTTGCCGAAGATGGTGATCTTCTTATCCTTATCGTAGCCCCATGCCTCTGCAACATCATCGTCCTTGGTGCCCCAAGCGCCGCTGAACATAACGCCCAGAGTAGCGCCCAGAACCTTGGAGACATAAGAGTTGCCGATGATGGTGATCAGGTTGGTGTTGAAAGTCTTGACGTTAGCAGCACCCCAGACAGGAGCGGTAACAGAGCCGATAGCCTCCAGCAGGCCGCCACCGACAACATAGGTCATTTCGTTCTCTGCGATAGCAGAATAGTTTGCAGGCATCATCATAATGAATTACTCCCTTCAAATGATTGAATCAAATTTACACGGCCTTTTTCCGGATGCGCATCCTTTCAAAAGCCAATTTATGTAACTGAGTGCGCACTCAGTTGCAACTTAATAAGTCATGGCGTCCTCGCCATCGTCGTCTTCTTCCACAACGGCGGCAGGAGCCGGGGCGGGTGCTTCTTTCTTACGGCGGAAGATCCCCTGCTGCAGGTTCCAGAGCTCGTAATACTTGCCCTGCTTTGCCAGCAGCTCGTCGTGGGTGCCGCGCTCCACGATCTCGCCATGATCCATGACCAGGATCAGGTCACAATCACGGACGGTGGAAAGGCGGTGGGCCACGATCAACATGGAACGATCAGCCAGCTGATTGTAGATCATATCGAAGATGGTGTTTTCAGTACCAAAATCGAGGCTGCTGGTCGCTTCATCAAAGATATAGAGGTTGGAATCTTTCAGGAACGCGCGAGCCATCGCAATGCGCTGCTTCTCACCACCGGAGAGGCCGTTGCCGGCTTCTTCCAGATAAGTGTTGTACTGCAGCGGCAGCTTGCGGATAAACTCGTGGGCGTCTGCCTTTTTGGCAGCTGCCTTGACCTCGTCGATGGTCGCGTCCGGCTTGGAGATCCGGATGTTATCATAGAGGGTCTTGCTGAAAAGCTCCACGTTCTGGGGCACGTAGGCGATCGCACGACGGACGGACTGATTGCTGTACTCGTCCAGATTGATGCCATTGACGTCGATCTCACCGCTTTCCGGCTCATAATACTTGAGCAGGAGTTTGGTGATCGTGGATTTGCCGCTGCCGCTCTGGCCAACCAGCGCCACTTTCTTTCCTTTCGGGATCGTAAAGGACACATGATTCAGGGCAGGGGAACGGCTGCCGTACCGGAACGTGACATCTTTGAACTCGATGTCACCATCTATCTGCTCCATCTCGGTGTATTCCCGATCGTCTTTCTGCTCGGATTCATAGTCCATGATCTCCGTCAGACGCTTCATGGAAATCTGTGCTTCCTGAATCGACATCTGCATGCTGATCAGGTCGCTCACCGGAGAGGTGAAGTAGCTGGAAAGGGTGCTGAACGCCATATAGCTGCCCAGCGTCATGTTGCCATTCAACACCTGCATGATACCCACGTAAGAGGTGACCATGCCGAGAATGGTGGAGATCAAAGCAGAGAACAGAGACTGTCCGGTGCTGATCTTACTAGAACGAATGCTGATCTTCATACTCTTGATGTATTCACGCTCAAGAGTTTCCAGCTCGCGGTCCTCATTGGCATTGCACTTGACGGTCTCGATGCCGCGGAGGCTCTCGATCATCTGGCTGTTGAGGACGGCCGACTGCTGCATCGTCTCTTCATTGATCCGCTTGTAGGGCTGCTTATAAATAATGACAAGCAGCAAACTCAGCAGAAGGGTGAAGACCGAGATGGAGAAGAGGGTCGCGTTCATCCGGAACAAGACGATGCCGGTGGCTACCGCCATCACGATATCCATGACCACACTCAGCGCGATGCTGGTGAAGACGGACTTGATGGTGGACGCGTCCGAATAACGGGTGGTGATCTCACCAGTCTTTCGGGTGGCGAAGAACTTCATGGGCAGTTTGTACACATGCCCGAAGTACCCCAGCATCAGCGGGATGTCGATCTTGATGGACAGGTGGATCAGAATCCACTGGCGCACTGTACTGATCAGTGTGCTCGTGATGCTCACGATACTGAACACCAGGATCATCGAAACAAGTAAGCTCTTTAATCCATACGGCAGGATCTCATCCATCAATATTTTATTAAACATCGAGGACGCGATGCCCAGCACCGTGAGGATGACCGAGCTGGCGATGGCATAGATAAAAAGTTTTTTCTGGGGCAGCAGCAGCTTGATGTACCGCTTGAACATGCTGCCCTGTTTTTCCTTGCCGCCCTTGAACTCCGAGGTGGGGTTCATCAGGAGCAAAACGCCCGTAAAGTTTTTGTAGAACTCATCCAGCGAGATCTTTTTCAGCTCGTTGGCAGGGTCGCCGATGACGACGTAATCCTTGCACTTGTACTTTTTGCTCTCGTCGGCTTTCCGCTCTTCTTCTTTGCGGACATGCTTGCGGCGGGCATCATCGTCCTTGATGGTCGTCTTTTTAAAGATAACCACAAAGTGGGCCAAGCCCTGATCGGTGATGACCTGCGCAATGGCAGGAAGAGTAAAATCGCTTAAGAAGTTTTCGCGGTCTACGCGTACCGCCGCTGTGTCAAACCCCAGCTCGTTGGCGGCTTTCTGCAGACCCGTGAGGTTTGTGCCTTTCAGGTCAGTGCCCATCATGTCGCGCAAGCGGGTGATGGTGATCTCTTTTTTGTAGTGGAGGCACACCATGGCGAGACTGGCAGCTGCACAGTCCGTCGTGTCGTGCTGCCGGACGTAGGTATAACGCATAGATGCTTCCTATTCTTTGGAATCTATTTCAAAACAACAGTCCTATTCTACCATGATATTCCTGCTTTCGCAAGTAGGAGTTTTCAATGGTGCAATAAACTGCCCCTCCCTGCCAAGGCCTCTCACTTTGGGAGAGGTGTCACCGTAGGTGACGGAGAGGGCAAGGATGCTGACAAGATAACACTTGCACTGCGATACGACATCCCTTTGGAAAAGGCATCTTATCGCAATGTGCAATATCCATTCTGCCGGGCTTGCCCTCTCAGGCGCTTGCGCGCCAGCTCTCCCAAAGGGAGAGCTCTTGACAATGAGATACAGTTTATTGTTTACAAGGAACTGTTGGTTTTGACACACGAACAAAGGCTTCTTTCGCTTCCCTATAAAGCAGCGCATAGCCCCCTGCTTTGCTCTGCCCTGATGCGGAAACAGAGCAAAGCAGAGGCCAAGCTGCTTATCAAAAGAAGGGAGCGCCTACCCTTTGATCAAGTCATCACTCTAAGAAATTTTACTCAAATCTCCTAAAGCTTGGGTGTAGTATAACACAATATGGCGCTTTCTTCAAGAGGACATTTTTTAAGAAACCATTAATTTTTGAAAAAAATGTGAAAAAAGTTCCAAAATCGTAACAGAAAATGCAAACAAAAAGGCGACAAGCCTTTCGACTTGCCGCCTTTTTGTTTAAAGCACAATCAGATCTTGCCGGTAGTGCCGAGGAACTTGACTTCCTTGACATACTTCTTGGTCTCGTTGGTGCCCAGCTGATAAACAGCAGCGCCCAGACCAACAACCTGCATGAACTTGTTGAAGCCGTTCAGCTCCTTGGAGCCGCCAGCAATGCCATACTTCACGATGCCGGACAGGCTGCCGTTATCGCCGAAGAAAGAAGACATCGGGCCGTCGCCGCCCCAGTTGCCACCGAACATGACACCCAGAGTTGCGCCAACCAGCTTGGAGACATAAGAGTTACCAATGATGGTCACCAGGTTGGTGTTGAAAGTCTTGACATTAGCAGCGGTCCAGATCGGAGCGGTAACAGAACCGATAGCCTCGATCACGCCGCCGCCGACGACATAAGTCATCTCGTTCTCTGCAACAACAGAGAAGTTTGCAGGCATCATCATAATGAATTACTCCCTTCAAATGAATGAATCGTATTAAAACGGCCCCTCCGTGGATGCGCATCTCACAGCGGACCTATGTAACCGAGTGCGCACTCGGCTCCATCGAACTTAAAAATTATATCAGGCACTGCAAATGGGCAGAACCCACCCTTGACCGGATATAACAGCTTTATAGTACCACACAATTCCAGCTTCCACAAGAGGAAAACGGAAAAACGTGACAAAAAACCTTTAAAGCTTGGTAGTAGTGTAACACAATATGGCAGTTTCTTCAAGAGGACATTTTTTAAGAAACCATTAATTTTTGAAAAAACTGTGAAAAAAGCAACAAAACTGTTACACACGCAACGCAAAAAACAAGCGGTGAACCGTAAAGCTCACCGCTGCGATGGCGCCTCTTGCCTGACTCGAACAGGCGACACCCTGATTAACAGTCAGGTGCTCTAACCGACTGAGCTAAAGAGGCAGATCTTCAATTTGGTGCCGTCCACTGACTGCAAGTGATATTATACCGCATGTCAGGCAGGAATGCAAGCGTTTTTTGCAGAAAACTTTACGGTCTGCCAAAGCCTCTCCCTTTGGGAGAGGTGTCACCGTAGGTGACGGAGAGGGCAAGGATGTTACCAAGAACAAACAAACGCAGCGATACGAAGACTTCTGGTTAGAGTCATCGTATCGCAGGCAAAGAGGTATTTGTCCACGGGCTTGCCCTCTCAGGCGCTTACGCGCCAGCTCTCCCAAGGGGAGAGCCCTTGGCAAAACGGAAAACATCCACTCCGACACCTTTCCCGCTCTTACCGTGGTACGATATCTCAAAAGGGGGCGGGTGTATCAAAACAGTCATCTATCTGGATGTGCTCCTGCTGACCAATTTTGTGCTGGGAGCGTTGTTCCTGCTGGCGGCGGGACTGGTCAGCGGCCAGCGGTGCAGCGGCGGGCGGGCTCTCTGTGGGGCGGCGGTGGCTGCGGCTTCCTCGCTGGCGCTGCTGGCCCCCACAACGCCGTGGAGCGTCGGGCTGCTCTACAAGGGCGGCACCGGGGCGCTGGCCGTGGCCGCGGCCTATGGCTGGCCGGGGTGGCGGGCTTTTGCGCGGCTGCTGGCGTGGTTCTGGCTGCTCAACCTGATGCTCACCGGGGCGGTGCTGCTGCCCGGGGCCCGGATGGAGGTGAACAACCTCAGCGTTTATCTGCCGCTTTCGCCGGAGGTGCTGCTGGTGAGCGCCGGCTGTGTGTACGGCGGGCTGACGTTGGCCCTCCACCTGCTGGGGGACGGAAAAAAGGCCTGTTTTCCGGCAGAGCTGGAGATAGCGGGCGTGGTGCTCCATGTCCGGGCGTTCCACGATACCGGGTTTGGGGTGCGGGAGCCGCTCTCCGGCTGCGGGGTGGTGCTGGTACGTTTTGCGGCCGTGGAAGCCAGGCTGCCGCCTGCCTTACGTACTTATTTAAAAGAAACGTTTTCCGGGAGCGGCATCCTGCCCCCGCCGGAGCTGGGGGTGCGGCTCGTCCCCTGCGATACAGTAGCAGGGCACTGCCTGCTGCCTGCCGTTCCGGCGCAGGCGCTGCGTTGGACGGTTCGGGGACGGCAGCAGACACGGCATGGCCTGTATGCCGCCTTTTGTGATACGCCGCCCCCGCCCCCGGGCTGGACGTTGCTGGTGGGGTCGGATGTGATGGAGGGATCATGATGCTTCAAATATTGAAACTGCTGTTTGATCGGCTGTGGGCTGCCCTGGCCTGCCCGGGCGGGGTACACTATGTCTCCGGGGCGCAGAGTCTTCCGCCGCCCCTGACGCCGGAGGAGGAAAAGCAGCTCCTTGCCCGGATGATGGCGGGCGACGCTGCCGCCCGGGATGAGCTCATCACCCACAACCTGCGGCTGGTGGTCTACCTGGCCAAAAAGTACGAGAGCAGCGGGGTGCCGCAGGAGGATATGATCTCCATTGGCACCATCGGGCTCATCAAGGCCGTGAATACGTTCACGCCCGAGCGGAACATCAAGCTGGCAACGTATGCCAGCCGCTGCATCGGGAACGAAATTTTGATGTACCTGCGCAAAAGCTCCAACCGGCGGCAGGAGGCCAGCATTGACGAGCCCCTCAACATTGACGGCGACGGCAACGAGCTGCTGCTTTCGGATGTGCTGGGCAGCGACGAGAACCAGGTGGGCCTCCGGCTGGAGCAGGACGCCGAGCGGGCCACCCTGCGGCGTTCCGTGGAGCGGCTGAACCCCCGGGAGCGGCAGATCATGGAGCTGCGCTTCGGCCTCGTGGACGGCGTGGAGCGCACCCAGAAAGAGGCCGCCGACGCCATCGGCATCAGCCAGAGCTACATTTCCCGGCTGGAAAAGCGCATCATCCGAGACCTGCGCAAACAGTTAGAAGAAACCTAACCGAGTCCGCAGGGCCCGGCATCCGCCGAAAATGGAAACCTGCTCGTTTGGCGTAAACTTGCCCGGCCTGCCAAGGGCTCCCCTATTAGGAAAGACTCCCCCGGCCGGGGGAGGTGGCACGAAAGTGCCGAAAGGGGAGTGGCTGGCGAGCGAAGCGAGACTGAGAGGTTTAATTTCCCATGAATGGGATACACCCTCCCCGCCCATACTTCCGGTGAAGTCCAAACGAAACCGGAGGGCGGGGGATGTACAACAAAGTCGAACTGTGCGGCGTCAATACCGCGGAACTGCCGGTGCTGTCAGAGCAGGAAAAGCGCCAGCTGCTGACCCGGGCGCGGGCAGGGGACCAGAGCGCCCGCCAGAGCATGATCGAGGGCAACCTGCGGCTGGTGCTCAGTGTGGTGCAGCGGTTTGCCCAGCGGGGCGAGAACCTGGACGACCTGTTTCAAGTGGGCTGCATCGGGCTCATCAAGGCCATCGACAACTTTGACCCGGCGCAGGAGGTGCGGTTCTCCACCTACGGGGTGCCTATGATCATCGGCGAGATCCGGCGCTTTCTGCGGGACAACAACGCCCTGCGGGTGAGCCGCAGCCTGCGGGATACGGCCTACCGGGCCATGCAGAGCCGGGAGCAGCTGGAAAAGAAACTGGGCAGGGAGCCGACCGTGGAGGAGATCGCCCGGCAGGCCGGGATGTCCCGCCGGGAAGTGGCGGCGGCTCTGGAATCGGTGGTGGAGCCCATCAGCCTCGAGGAGCCGGTCTATACCGATGGCGGGGACGCCATGTATGTGATTGACCAGGTGCGGGACCCGGACGGTGAGGACAGCTGGATCAGCGGGCTGCAGTTCCGGCAGACGGTGGCCGGGTTGACCCCGCGGGAGAAGAAGATCATGGAGCTGCGCTACCTCAAGGGCAAGACCCAGATGGAGGTGGCAAAGGAAATCGGCATCAGTCAGGCACAGGTCAGCCGGCTGGAAAAGGCCGCACTGGGGCAGTTCCGAACCGAGGAAAAATAACAAAACCGGCGTGCAGAGCCCGGAAAGGGCGGACCGCGCGCCGGTTTATTGTGATATTTTCAGGGAGAGTGTTGATATTTACGGCGGGTAGCCGCTCCGCCCCGCAGATGGCGTTCTGCTTTGTTGCGGGCCAGCACAGCCTGCACCTGAGCGAACAACCCTGGACTGACCGCCCGCAGGCGGGTGGAGACGTCTTTGTGGACGGTGGATTTGCTGCATCCAAAGGCCTGCGCGGCGCCCCGCACCGTGGCGTGGTGCGCGACGATGTATTCGCCCAGCTGGACTGCCCGCTGTTCCGGATCTCCTTTCATGGCCAACGCCTCCCGCCCTGAATTGCTTACTAGAAAATATGCGGCCCGGGGCGGCAATATGTCTGCCGGGGCTTGACATTTGCCCTGCAGCGGATATACTGGAACTGGACATAAAAACAGGGGCGCCGAAAGGCTGAGATCTGCACGTGGCAGAGTACCCTCGAACCTGATCCGGGTAATGCCGGCGTAGGTAGTTTGCGGAAAGTCCGGATTTTTCACAAACAGCCCATGCGCCTGCGGAATGCGGGCGCGTTTTTGTTTTTGTGTACTATTTATAAGAGAAGAGGAATCTCTATGTCGAAAACCTACTCCAAGACCCGTATCCTGGTGGAGTGCGCTCTGATGATCGCCATTGGCACGGTGCTGTCCAACATCAAGATCTTCACCATGCCAAACGGTGGCTCTGTTACCCTGCTGAGTATGCTGCCGTTCGTGCTGGTGTCGTTCCGCCACGGCGTCAAGTGGGGCCTGTTCACGGGTCTGGTCAATGGCTGCCTGCAGATGCTGCTGGGCTTCTGGGCACCTCCGACCCCGACGTTCATCTATTTCCTGGGCGAAGTGCTGCTGGACTATCTGGTGGCCTTTATGGCACTGGGCATGGCAGAGCTGTTTGCCCGTCCGTTCAAGAACCGGATGGTCGGCGTGGCCGTAGGTACCGCTGTGGCAGGCTTCCTGCGGTTTATGTGCAGCTTCCTGTCCGGTGTCCTTGTCTGGGGCAACCTGAGCGACGGCCTGAGCGCCTGGACATACAGCCTGGTGTATAACGCCAGCTACATGCTGCCCGAAACGCTCATCACCGTGGTGGGCGCTGTGCTGCTGATCCGTGTTGCACCGCAGATCTTTGACCGCCAGTACGCCAAGGCCTGATGGCATAGGAAACGGAATGAACCATAAAAATCTCCGCCGGAGCTGTAGATGTGCCCTGGCGGAGATTTTTTGTACAGAAAGTTTGTAAAAACCGTTGACAAGTCTGACTTTGCCTGCTATAATTACTAGCGTCGTCACAGACAACAACAAACATCTGGGGGTTTAGCTCAGCTGGGAGAGCGCTTGCATGGCATGCAAGAGGTCACCGGTTCGATCCCGGTAATCTCCACCAAAAAAAGCACTGTACTTCGTAGGAAGTATGGTGCTTTTATTTTTGCTGAAGCCGATTTTTGGGGGCTGCATTGCTTCGCCTGCACCGTTTTCAGGCTTTTGCAGGCGGTTTCGATACAACCCCCAACTTTTGACTTTACACCATTTTCAAAAAGGAATGTTTGCCGCCCGGCTTTTCAGCAGGCTGCTGCATCATCCCCTTTAATGTACGGCGTAAGGTCGAAATTGAAAGTAATGTTGAGCTGATACCCACGATAAATATCTACCCTGCGGATAAGCTGATTGACAATCATTTTCTTTGCTTCAAAACTGACACTGTCGTAGAGATCAGAAAAAGAAATCAATTCTTCGTACAGTTTTGATACGTTGTCCATCAGTTCGGCAGTTTTTTCCGCTTCTGCGTAAATCAAAACAGTTGAATTAGGACAAAATCCCACGATTTACAAAAAACAATCGTTTGTAAATCGTGGGATTACCATTTATATCATCTTAAAGTATTTCAGCGCATTTTCAAATTTGGAAAGCACCTTGAGAGGCTTCATAGCACCCGCAAGCAATGCAGACGTATATACATCTGCTTCTTTTGCGTTGCAAAATACTTGTTGGGAAATCCCAAACCCTTGAACTGCATCCGTTGGATGCAGGATTAGCGTCTCCAAATGAGAAAGTATATGGTTCTAACACATTGTCAGAAATTGGTAAACAACTTTTTCCAGTCAAAAAAGAAAATAGCAATGATTAAAGATGAACATTGCAGAAAAATGTGATACAATAGAAAATGAAAATCCAAACAACAGGAGGAACCCCCTCGTGGCAAATAATGTGAACGTCAAAAAACTGGAAGCTGACCTGTGGGAGTCGGCAGATCTGCTGCGTGCAGGCTCTAAACTCACCTCGAACCAATACTGTATGCCGGTACTGGGACTGATTTTTCTGCGGTATGCGTACAGCCGCTTCAAACTGGTAGAGCAGGAGATCCTGAAAGACCGTCCCGTGCGCGGCGGCCGGGTGCTGCCGGTGGAACAGAGCGACTTTGCCGAGAAGAGTGCACTGTTTCTGCCCAAAGAGGCGCAGTACAATTACTTAGTCAATTTGCCCGCCAACATCCCGGAGCAGGGGCTGACCGGCATCGAGGGCAATCCTCTGAACAGTCTGGGCGAAGTGGTGAACAACGCCATGGAACTGGTGGAGCAGCAGAGCGAGCAGCTGCAGGGCGTTCTGCCGAAGGACTACACCATCTTCTCGGATGAACTGCTGGGGGAACTGCTGCGCATCTTCAACAATGATGCGTTGGACGATGTGGGCGGCGATGTGATCGGCCGTATCTACGAGTACTTTTTGAATAAGTTTGCCAAGAATGTGGCACAGGATGACGGCGTGTTCTTTACGCCGAAATCGCTGGTGAAGATGATCGTCAATGTGCTGGAGCCTGCCCACGGCGTTCTGCTGGACCCGGCTTGCGGCAGCGGCGGTATGTTTGTGCAGACCGGCGACTTTGTAAACCATGCGGGCATGATCGCCAACAACACCATGACGTTCTACGGACAGGAAAAGGTGGAGTACAATGCAAAGCTCTGCCTGATGAATATGGCCGTGCATGGTCTGACCGGCGTGATCAAATCCGGCGATGAAGCCAATACCTTCTATCACGATGCCCACAACCTGAACGGCTGCTGCGACTATGTGATGGCAAATCCGCCGTTTAACGTGGATAAGGTCAAGTCGGAGTCGGCGCAGAGTGCCGGGCGGTTGCCCTTTGGCCTGCCCGGCGTGAACAAGGCCAAGGAGATCGGAAACGCAAATTATCTGTGGGTGTCCTATTTCTACTCCTACCTGAACGAGCATGGCCGTGCGGGTTTTGTGATGGCGTCCTCGGCTACCGACAGTCAAGGCAAAGACAAGGACATCCGTGAAAAACTTATCCAGACCGGCCATGTGGACGTGATGATGAGCGTGGGCAACAACTTCTTCTACACCAAGAGCCTGCCCTGTTCGCTGTGGTTTCTGGATAAGGGCAAGCCGGAGCATCTGCTGGACACCGTATTGTTCATCGACGCCCGCAACTATTATACCGTGGTGGACCGCACCCAGAACGAGTGGAGCGACTGGCAGTTGAAGAACCTCGACGCCATTGTCTGGCTCTATCGTGGCGAGGTGGACAAGTACAAGGGGATTTTGGCAGAGTATCACGCAGAGCTGGCAGATGACCGTCCCTTTGCAGAGATTCAGGCTGCAATGGAACAAAACGTGCAGGCCAAGCGGGAAGAAGCCAAAGCCGCTGTGGAGGCAGCACCCCGCAAAGAGCGCAAAGCTACGCAGGAAAAGTTCGACAAGGCGCTGGAAGCCCTCAGCGAGAAGCTGACCGTTGCCAAGGAGGCCGTCTGGCTCACCGAAAAGTTTGGCGAGGGCGTTTATCAGGATATTCCCGGTCTGTGCAAGGTGGCCAGCCGAGACACTATCCTCAACGAGAAAGGCGCATCCCTGACGCCCGGTGCCTATGTGGGCGTTGCACCCGTGGAGGATGACGGCGTGGATTTTGCCCAGCGGATGAAGGAAATCCACAAGGAACTGCTGGAATTGCAGGCAGAGTCCAACCGCCTGATGGAAACCATCTCGAAGAACCTGGAGGAGATGGGGGTATGAGATATACGATAGGACAACTTGCAGAAATTATAGATGGAGATCGTGGGAAAAACTATCCTAAACAGGACGAATTTTATCCTCAAGGATATTGCTTGTTCTTGAATACTGGAAACGTAACAAAAGAGGGTCTCATCTTTGAAGAAAATCAATTCATTATGAAAGAAAAAGATGAGGCACTAAGAAAGGGTAAGCTGAAAAGGGGAGATATTGTATATACTACCCGCGGAACTGTAGGAAACGCAGGGTATTATAATTCTAGTGTGCCTTATGAAAATGTTAGAATAAATTCGGGAATGGTTATTCTACGTTCCAATGGGGAAATTGTAGATGCACGATTTCTGTATCAAATTTTGAAAAGTGAATACTATCGACCATATTTTAAGCAGTATTGTACAGGAAGTGCGCAACCACAATTGCCAATTAAAAACTTTAGCCAGATATATTTGAATGTACCTGATATTAAAACTCAACATCGTATCGCAGACATTCTCTCTGTTTACGATGATCTGATTGAAAACAACCAGAAACAAATCAAGTTGCTGGAAGAAGCGGCTCAGCGGTTTTATAAAGAGTGGTTTGTGGATTTGCGCTTTCCGGGGCATGAAAACACGAAAATTGTGGATGGTGTGCCGGAGGGGTGGCAATATGAGAAATTGGGAGATTTGGTCAAAACGACATCAGGAGGAACACCGTCAAGAAGAAAAAGCGAGTATTACGTAAACGGAAATATCAGATGGATTAAAACTAAAGAGCTAAATGATAGATTTATCTTTGAAACAGAAGAGCACATTACAGAAGATGCAGTGAAAAATTCATCGGCGAAGGTACTTCCAGAAGGCGCATTGATAGTTGCAATGTATGGAGCAACCATTGGAAAAATTGGAATTACTGCAGCTGAGATGGCTTGCAATCAGGCCTGCTGTGCATTTATATCCTTTGACGATATGATAAGTAAAGAGTATCTGTATTGTTGGCTAATGGATAATCGGGAGTATCTTGTTTCTCAAGGAAAAGGTGCAGCACAGTCTAATTTGAGCCAAGAAATGATAAGAAATTTTTCTCTACTATGTCCTGACAAGAAAGTTATAAAAAATTTTACAGAAATTGTTACGACAATGCTTGAAAATAAGAGGGTGCTGGAGAATAAAATATTGATGCTATCAAAAGCTAGAGATGATTTGCTGCCTAAATTGATGAGCGGGGAAGTGGAGGTATAATGTATGCCAGAGTGGGTGACGTGGGTATTTGATGGAATCGGTTCGACAATTTTTTCTTTAATTGTAGGAGCCTTGATTGGCGGAGCGATTGGATATAAGATAGGCATACATAAAAACGTTAAACAGAAACAGATTGGTGGAAACAGTGCCAAGCAGCGACAGGAGTTTACACTGGAAAATGAAGATGTTTCTAAAGATGGTGGAAAAATAAAAAACAATTTCCAGCAGAGCCAAAAAGCTGGCGATAATGCAGAACAGGTACAGATTGGAGGGATAAAACGTGGACATTAACAAGCAGACCCAGCAGGCCGGTGAGGGAAGTCAGCTAGTTCAGGCTGGTACAATTGTTATCAATCAGGGTGTTTCAGAAGAAAGAGTTAGAACGGTTTTTAATGAAATGGTTCCAAGAGCATTGGAGGAGTATACAAAAGAAGCATACGCAAAAGCCAATGAGAGAATTACAAACTGGGAAAATTCTGTATTGCCCCGTGTTAATGAAGTTAAGGGGATGCTTGAAGCTTTTGCAGATCCGGCATTTCAGCAGGTCCTTAGAAAAGCTCAACAGTCGGCGGCGGTGACTGATGAAAAAGCTGACTATGATTTGTTAACAGAACTATTAGTTTGCCATGTCGAGAAAGGGGACAGTAGAAAGAATTATGTGGGAATAAATAAGGCAGTTGAAATTGTTGGACAAATTGACAATGATGCTTTATGCGGATTGACAGTAGCACATGTGTTAGAAAGATTTGCACCGATTACAGGTGATGTTACGCACGGATTAGAAGTGTTGGAAGAAGTGTACCGAAAACTTGTATATCAAGAATTGCCCAAAGGGGAGGACTGGTTAGACCATCTCGATACATTGGGTGCAATAAGAATGTCTTCAATGGGAGGTTTTAAGAAGTTTATTGACTATTATCCCAAGGTGTTAAACGGATATGCATGTATAGGAATAAAAAAGGAATCCGAAGAATATCACAAAGCGTCAGAGCTATTGCAAGAAATTTCATTGAATGCAGAAACCTGTTTGAAACCTAATGAATTTTTGGACGGTTTTGTTAGAATTGATGTAAGAAGTTTTGACCAAATTGAAACCCTGTGGGTTATACATCAAGGAATAGGAAAGCCGATAACTTCAAAAGAAAAGCAAGTATTTGAAGCAGTTTGGAAACTATATGAAACAGATGCTAATAAACAGAAACAAGTCAATGAGGCATTTGTGAAGAAGTGGGATTCGTACCCGGTTCTAAAAGAAATACATGGATGGTGGGATGAAATTCCAACGAGTTTCTCAATAACGAAAGTTGGCGAAATTTTGGCACATACAAATGCTAAAAGATGTGATTCTACAATCCCAGATATGATATAAGGCGAGGTGATCCTATGAGCCGCGAATACTCCGAAAATGTCCTTGTTCAGAACAGTGCAGGCAACTTGCTGCAAAATGTTCTGGGCTGGGAGGTCGTGATGGCTTACAACTCCGAAAAGCTGGGGCCGGACGGGACGTTGGGCCGCACCAGCTATGGGGAAGTGCTGCTGACCCGGTATTTTCGGCAGGCGCTTTTGCGGCTGAACCCATGGCTCACCCCGAACCAGCTGGACGAGGTGCAGAAGAAATTCACGGCACATGTTTCCACCGCATCCCTGATGCAGATCAATGAGGAAAAGTATTTTCTGCTGCGGGATGGCATCCCGGTGACGGTCAAGCGGCCGGATGGCCGCACCGAAATCCGAAGCGCGGCGGTAATCGACTTCAAGAACCCGGAAAACAACCACTTCCTCGCCGTAAAAGAGATGAAGATCCACTCGCAGCTGTACCGCTGCAGAACGGATATCGTGGGCTTTGTCAATGGCATTCCGCTGCTGTTCATCGAGCTGAAAAAGCCTACCGTGGATGTGCAGAACGCCTACATAGACAATTACCGAAATTATCTCGATACCATTCCGCAGCTGTTCTATTACAATGCCTTCCTTATGCTGTCCAATGGATTGGAAGCCAAGGTGGGCACGCTTGGCAGCAAGTACGAGTTCTTCCACGAGTGGAAGCGTCTGAAAGAAAGCGATGCAGGCAGAGTGGAGCTGGAAACCATGCTGCGGGGCATCTGCGAGAAAAAGACCTTCCTCGATCTGCTGGAAAACTTCATCCTTTACGACCATTCCGGCGGGCGCACCACCAAGATTCTGGCCCGCAACCACCAGTATCTCGGCGTCAATGAGGCCGTCAGTGCTTACGAGAACCGCAAGCTGAAAGACGGCAGGCTGGGGGTGTTCTGGCACACGCAGGGGTCAGGCAAAAGCTACTCCATGGTCTTTCTGGCGCAGAAGATCCGGCGCAAGTTTGCAGGCTCGCCCACCATTGTGGTACTGACCGACCGTGACGAGCTGAACCGGCAGATCAGCGATACCTTTGAAAACTGCGGTCTGCTGGGCAAAACCAAGGCTTCGCAGTTCATTGCATCCAGCGGTACAGACCTTGTAAAAAAGCTGCAGGGCAACCCCAGCTTTGTGTTTACCCTGATCCAGAAGTTCAATCTGCCCAAGGAGCCGCCCATCTACCCGGATCACGACATTCTGATTTTGTCGGATGAAGCCCACCGCAGCCAGTACGGCATTTTTGCAGACAACATGATGCACCTGCTGCCTACGGCGTCCCGCATCGGCTTTACCGGTACGCCGCTGCTGGCGGATGACCATATTACCGAGCGCACCTTTGGCGGATACCTGTCGGTGTATGATTTCAAGCGGGCAGTGGAGGACGGCGCAACGGTGCCGCTGTACTATGAGAACCGTGCGGATAAGATCGCCCAGTTGGACAAGCCGGAGATCACCGGGCGGATCCTGGATGCCATTGAAGCAGCCGACCTTGATCCCTCGCAGGAGGAAAAGCTGGAACGCGAGTTTGCCAAGGAGATCCATATTCTCACCGCAGATGAACGGCTGCGTTCCATTGCAAAGGACTTTGTGGAGCATTACTCTGACCTTTGGACCAGCGGCAAGGCGATGTTCGTCTGCCTGAATAAGGTCACCTGTGTGCGGATGTACAACTATGTGCAGGAATACTGGCGGGCAAAGATCAGGGAACTGGAAGCCCGGCAGGGCACAGTGACCCAGCAGGAAGCACAGGAGCTTGCCCGCAAACTGGCATGGATGAAAGAAACCGAAATGGCAGTGGTGATCAGTCCGGAGCAGAACGAGGTGCAGACCTTCAAAAAGTGGGGACTGGATATTCTGCCGCACCGTGCCAAAATGGAAAAACGAGAGCTGGATAAAGAATTCAAGGACAGCAAGAATCCGTTCCGGGTGGTGTTCGTCTGTGCCATGTGGCTGACGGGCTTTGATGTAAAGTGTCTGTCCTGTCTGTATCTGGACAAGCCGTTGAAAGCCCATACCCTGATGCAGACGATTGCTCGTGCAAACCGTGTTTCGGAGGGCAAGAGCAACGGCCTGATCGTGGACT
>OGCN01002156.1_pt1 | contig 22390 bp, 17 predicted proteins | sample 1570181 | NCBI WGS metagenome assembly OGCN01 (sample SAMEA4370584, study PRJEB24528) | human gut metagenome | reverse complement strand
TCGAAGGCGTGCACCACCCCGGCGTTCTTGGAAACGCCGCCCTGGAACACCACGGGCGCGGCGATCTTCTTGCCCTTGCCCACGTTGTTCAGGTAGTTCGACGCCACCGCGTTGCAGAGCCCCGCGATGATGTCCTCGCGCGCGTAGCCCACCTGGATCTTGTGCACCAGATCACTCTCAGCGAACACGGTGCAGCGCGCGGCGATGTTGGCCGGCTTGGTGGAAGTGAGCGCGATGTCGCCGAACTCCTCCACCTCCACGCCCAAGCGGTGCGCCTGCGACGACAGAAACGAGCCGGTGCCCGCGGCGCACAAGGTGTTCATGGCGTAGTCCACCGCGATGCCGTCGGACACGCAGATGATCTTGGAATCCTGGCCGCCGATCTCCAGAATGGTGCGCACGTCCGGGTGCAGATGGGTGGTGCCCACGGCATGGGCGGTGATCTCGTTCTTGATCACGGAAGCCCCCAGCATGGCCCCCACGAGACGCCGCGCGCTGCCCGTCGTGCCAGCGCCGACGATATCCACCCCCGCGCCTTCCACCTGGCGCTCCAGCTCGCGCACGACGTTCTTCGACGCCTCGGTCGGGTTGCCCTCGGTCCACAAATACGAACGCGCGATGATGGCGCGGTTCTCGTCGATGATCACGCCCTTCGTGGAAATGGAGCCGATGTCGATGCCGAGATAACCCTTTGTCATTTGCTCTTCTCCTTCTTCATGGAAAGCATGTCGTAGAACGCCTCGAGGCGCGTGTCCAGGCCCGTGTCGGAGGTCTGGGAGTCGTAGGTAAGGTACAGCACGGGCACCGAGTAGTCCTCACTCACCTTCTGCAGCACGGGGATGCAGTCGATCTCCGGCGTGCACCCGGCGCTCTTCGCGTGGATGAGGCCGTCGAAGCCCCCCGCAGCGTACTTCTTCGCCGCCGCCACGGTGAGCGTGGAGGTGGGCCCCATGTCATAGGTCAGGTAGTCTTTCGCCCCCACGCGCAGGTTCGGCTCGTTGTAGCGAAGGTAGCGGTTCGTGAAGTTCAGCATGCGGTGCACTTCCACGCCCATGGCGACGAGCTTGTGGTCGAGCCCTAGGTTGCTGCGCTCGTCGATGGCCGTGAACATCTCGCCGACGATGCCGATGCGGATGGGATCGGCGGGCTTGTCCAGGGGAATGGCGCGGAAGGCGGCCATGGCCTCGCGGTAGGCCTCATTGATGTCGCGCTCGTCCAGGCAGGTGCGCATGGCGTCCATCGCCGACACCCAGGCGGCGTCGAAGGCCCCGCGCTCCACTTCGAAACCGGCGTTGGCCAGGTAGAAGTCGCGCAGGGAGTCCAAATGCTCGATCATCTTCGCCACGGCCTTCAGCTTCACGACACCGTGGGGAACGTCGATGTTCGGGTTCACCGTCTTCAGCACTTCCTTGGCCCAGCCGATGTACCCCAGCTCGATGCCCCGGGCGAAGTTCATCATGATGAACTCGTAGCCCATGTCCCGCAAGATGGACTCCTGCAGCTCGCCGTAATAGCCCAGCCGGCACGGGCCGCCGAACTGGATGAGGATGTCGGCGCCCAAATCGAGCGCCTCGGCGAAATCGCCCAGGATGTGCTTGAAGGGCGTGCACACGTAATCGCTCGAGTTCTGCACGCCCACCTCGCTGGCGGCGCGGGTGGCCTCGGGCAGGGGCAGGTAGTCCACGTCGAGCACCTGCTCGCAGAAGAACTTGAACGCCGGATCGTAGTAGCAGTAGCGGAAGAACGCCGCCTTAGTGTACTTGTGGTGCTTGGCCTTGTGCTTGGCGGCTTTGGCGGCCTTGCGGTCGGCCAGAAGCGTCGGGGCGTGGCGCCGCTCCAGCTCAACAGCCACCGAGGAGCGCACCTGCTCGATGGGGGCCTGGGGCTTACTCATGGACATAGCCTCCCTTCTGCTGGAAGCGCAGGATGTCGACGAAGCTCTCTACGCGAGTCTCCACGCCGGCGGTGCCGGACTGCGCATCGATCATCAGGTTCAGAATGGGCGTGCCCTGGATGCAGCGCATGATGGCATCGTCGGTCATGGAGTCGGGGCCGCAGGGGAAGGCGCTGATGAGCACGATGCCGTCGATGCTGTCCTGGGCCAGGAGTATGGAGCCTATGAGCTCGCGGTTGATGAGCCACGGCATGGTGCCGGAGAACTCGAAGCTCTTCTTGTAGGCGCGCTCGTGATCCATGGCGTCGGCGTAGACGACCGTGGCGCCCATCTCCTCGAGCGAATCGATGACCGCGCCGGAGAGGTACGGATCGTGGGAAATGTAGGGGTGGGCCACCACGAGGATGCCAAGCGGGCGCGCGACCGCATCGTCGCCGGCCGCCGCAGCGGCATCGGCGGCCCGGCGCTCGTCGATCAGACGGCGCAGCGTGCGCTCCTGGGCGGTGGCCAGCGCCTCGTCGTGGGCGCGCTGGGCGTCCCAGGCGGCCTTGAAGGCAGCGCGGGCGTCCTTGGGCGCGACGCCCATGCGGGCGCCCATGTCGCAGAAGGCGCGGCGCACGTCCTTCGCCTTCCGAGCATTTTGCACCTCGCAGGAGATGACGCGCAGCTTGTCGTCGCGGAAGGTGTTGCGCACCATATCGGTGGCCGACTGGAACTTCGTGCAGAACCCGCTGCGGTGGTCGCTCGTCGGATAGCAGGGCACGAAGACGGCGTCGCAGCGGCCCGCAAGGCTTTCCACGTGCCCGATGAACACCTTCGAGGCCAGGCAGCACTCGTCCACGGAAAGACGATCGCCCCCATCGGCGATGGCCTTGTCCGTCGGCTCGCTCACCACCACGGTGCGCCCGATGGATTCGAAGAACGTGGTCCACAGCACGCCGAAGCGATAGAACAGAAGCGCGCGGGGAATGCCCACCACCTGCACATCGGCCCAATCTGTCGTTTGGGGCACGGGCAACCTCCTCAGGTATCGAGGCGCCGGCCGAGCGGCCCGGCGCGAATAAGCAGTACCGGCAATCATAGCACAGCGCCCCTTGAACCTTCGTCCAAGGGGCGCTGTCTGCACATTTCGAAATGCTGTCCGCTATTCCACGTGGATCTCGAGGGCCTTCACGCCCGCCGGCGACCAGGACGTGGCGAACGACTCCTCCAGGGGGCCCTTCACATCGGCCTTGCGGCCAATGAGGCTCTTGCCGTTGTCGTCGAGGCCCGAGGTGGCCACGGCGATGGTGGTCAGCCGATACTGGGTGCCGTTCAGATTCATGTCCAGCGGGCGGGTGAGCTTCAGCACCAGCTGCACGCTGCCGTTGGCGTTATCCGTCGTGCCCTTATTGGTGTAGTTGTTGCCGGAGGAAAGACCTGCGGCGTCTTCCACCGTCTGAAGCGTGCCCGACAGCGACACCGAGTCGCCGAACTTGACGTTGCCGATGTTCTCAGGGTCGGTGTTGGCGGGGTCGACCGATGCCGGCGAATCGGCGCCCTCGGCCGGAGCGACGGGAATCTGGTTCGTCTGCGTGTCGATCTGCCCCGCGTCGGCCACCGTGACAAGCCAGCCCTCGGTGTTGGACCAGGCCACGTTCAGCGTCACCGTGGAGGTGCGCAGTTCACTCGTCTTCACGCCGTCGGCCTCGCTTTCCACGGTCTTCGAAAGGTCCACAGTGATAGGGCCGCCGTCGATGGTGAGATCGGAGGTGGTCTTCACGATGGACGCATCAACCATGGCCTCCCCGTAGGTGGGGTCGTTGGTCGCGAGGATGTCGTTCAGGTTGGCCAAGATGTCGTTGGCGTTGGCGCTGGCCAAGGGAACGGCCGATGCCTCTCCCACCACCAAGTCGCCGGGAACCCACGTCTCGCCGGCATCGGAGTACTCGAAGGGCAGCGTCACGGGCACGTTGATCTCGACGCCCTTGTTCTTGAAGGTGGCCGTGGCAGTGGCCTCGCAGGTGACGATCTGGTTGCCCGGCGTGCCCAAGTTCGTGGGCTCGTTCAGCACGATGTCGCTGAACTTCGGGCCGATGAGCGCGTCTTGGGAGACGTAGGCGTACTGCGAGATGTCCGGCGCGTCCATGGCCACCTCGTCGAAGGCGGCAATGACGCGGGCGTCGGACAGCGGCACCCGCTGGGTCTCCTCGGCGACCGGCTGCTTGTTGAAGAAGCCGGAGGTGAACAGATAGGTGAGCACGCCGGCAGCTACGAGCACGCAGATGATAAGACCAACGATGACGGCCGTGCGCTGGCCCTTCTTCACGTCGCGGGGCTGAGCGGCCTCGACGTTGCCGTAATCGTCCCCGGCACTCTGGATGAACGCCGCAGCGGCGGCTTTCGCGGCGGCGGCCTTCTTGGCCTCGGCGGCCGCGCGGGGGGAAAGACCCTCGTCGGGGGCGGAATCGGCCGGAGAGGCGCTGCGCGGATCGAGTTCAGTCATAATTCCTCCTGAGAAAGCAGACCGCCATTATGCGGCCTTAACCTCGCAGTATACTGTATTTGACCCTCTGTCGGCTAGGGCAGCGGGCGAACCATTGGGCCGATTTCCCCAGGTTGCCGGCGATGACGACGCAAATCGCCATGAGCAACAGGTTGAAGATGAGCGACGTGGGAAGCTGACCGCCCGTGGCATAGCACAGCCCCAACCCGAACACCGAGGCGACCACACCGGCCAAAGCGAGGCTGCGAAGGGCCGCCGCGCGCCCCGGATTGCGCGAGGCCGCGCGTCCGAGAACTCCCGCCGCAATGGTAATGCCGTTGGCCACGGCCGCGGTAACGCCGAGCACGAGGGCGGAAAGCGGGAGCCCCGTTGTGGTGGCCGCCCCGTCGGCGAAGGCCCCGTAGATCACCACGCCTCCCACGGCGAGCCCGAACAGGCCGCAGATCATCAGCAGGTACGAGAACATGCGCAGATACCACGAAATGGTGCTTGTCTGTTCGACTGCCACCAGCGCTCCTTTCAGCCTGCTGCCCTGCGGGCAATGTGACGGACACCCCTCAAGCTTGCGGGCTTGTTGTGGGCTTGCCGCCTGAAGATGGGGGTCATGATACCATAGGCCCATGGATCCGACGGTTCTTCAACAAACCCCCTTGCAGCCCTCGCCCGGCATCGGAGACGGCAGCAAGAGCGAGCGCACTCCCCTGGCGCTTCGCGTGTTCGGCGCCCTGCTCATGGCCGGGGGCGTGGCCGTCGTGCCCGAAGTAATCCACACGCTCGCCCAAATGGGAGCCGTCTTCGTCGAGAAAACCTACACCGACGACTCGCTGCTCACCATCATCCTGTACGTCACGCTCGCGCTGTCCGCCTGCTTCTGCGCCCTGGCCTCCGGCGTTCTCGGCTTCCGCCTTCTGCGCGGCAACCGCCGGCGCGCCCGCCTCATCGCCGAGGCCGTGGCCATAGGGCTCGTCGTCGCCTTCTCCGCCGATCTGCTGCTGTTCGGCGTGAACCCGGGCCTGTGGTTCCTCGGAGCCTGCGCCCTCATCCTCATCGCGGCCCACGTCTGGGTGGACCCGTCGCTGTCCGACGAGCGCGAGCTGCAGCGGCGGCTGCGCCTCATGCAGACCCGCGAAGAGGCCGAGGACGGCACCCTCGGCCTGGACAAGACCGGCCGCGGCTACATCGAACTGGACTTCTTCAACCTGTTCTGGATCTTCGTCATCGCCTCGGTGGCCGGAGTGGTCATCGAGTCCATCTACCACGTGCTCGTGGTCGACTTCGGCCACTACGAGGACCGCGCCGGCCTTCTGTGGGGGCCCTTCTCCCCCATTTACGGCTTCGGCGCCGTGCTCATGACGCTGGCGCTCAACCGTTTCCACAACGCGCCCATCCCCGTGGTGTTCCTTGTCAGCGCCGTTATCGGGGGCGCCTTCGAGTACTTCGTCAGCTGGTTCATGGAATACGCCTTCGGCGCCATCGCCTGGGACTATACCGGCACCTTCCTCAACATCAACGGTCGCACCAACTTCATGTTCATGTGCATGTGGGGGGTCCTTGGCGTGGTGTGGGTGAAGCTGGCCCTCCCGCCGCTTTTGCACACGGTGAACCTCATCCCGTGGCGCTGGCGCTACTCGATTACGGCGCTGTGCGCGGCGCTCATGATCTTCGACGGCGCCATGACGCTCGTGGCCCTCGACTGCTGGTACTCGCGCCTGGCGGGCGCGGCCCCCGATAACGCGCTCGAGCAGTTCTGCGCCGAGCAGTTCGACAACCAGTGGATGGAAAACCGCTTCGAATCGATGAGCATCCACCCCGATGCCGCCCATCGCTCATCCTAGGAGATTTTCGTGACTGAAGACCCGTACGACATCCTCGGCGTTCCCCGCACGGCCACGTCCGACGAGGTAAAGAAGGCCTATCGCAAGAAGGCGCGGGAGAACCACCCGGATTTGAACCCGGACGACCCCGAGGCCGAGGAACGCCTGAAGAAGATCAACGAGGCCTACGACCGCATCACGAACCCGGAGAAGTACGCCCGCGAGGACGCCCGGCGCTACCGGTCGCCCTACAACCCCACCTACACCGGCTACGGCTCCCCTGGCGGCAACCCCTTCGGCGGCTCCGGCCCCGGCAATCCTTACGACGGCGGTGCGCCAGGCGGCGGGTACCAGTACCAGTGGGTGGAAATCAACTGGGAGGATTTGTTCAACACCTGGAACCAGGCCTCCTCGGTGCCGCGGCCGGAGGTGTCGGCCACCGATTCGGCCGAGCTGCGCCAGGCGGTACTGTTCATCGACGGGGGCAACTACAAGGCAGCCCTCACGGTGCTCGCGGCCCTGCCCATCAAGGAGCGCACGGCCCGCTGGCACTATCTGGCGGCGCTGGCCAACTACGGCGCCGGCAACACCGTGGCCGCCGTGGATCAGATCCGCACCGCCCGCAAGGCCGACCCCACCAACGGCGACTACCGCCAGGCCGAGGCCGTCATCGGCGCCCGCGCCCGCACCTATCAGCAGGAGAGCGAGAGCCGCGGCTTCGGCGGCTGCGTGGATCCGAGCTCGCTGTGCTGCTGCCTCATGTGCGGCCCGGCCCTCTGCCAACCGTTTTTGTTCTGCCTGTAGTCTATTAGTAGCGCGGAACGTCGAGCGTCGTCCACTCGGGGGCGTAGCGGGCGACCCAGTGGGCCATGCCGCGGATGGCCACGGCCTCGGCGAAGGTCTCCGCAACGGACAGTACCACGTACAAAATGAGCGAGCAGAAAATCATCGGGCCGGCCAGGGCGGCGATGAGCGACATGATCTGCGCGAAGGAGGGATCAGCCGCGCCTCCGATGGCGGCGATCGTGGGCGCGGCGCCCATGATGCAGAGGAACATGATCGAGAACACCACGATGCTGAGCACGAGCGAGATGCCGATGACGATGGCCATGGGCACGAGCGTCACCGCAAGCAGCTGGCCCCAGTTGCGGCGCCCCTTCTCCCAGATGTCCTTCACGTTGAAGCCGTCGCCCAGGCTCATCCCCATGATCATGCGCATCTGCATGACGGTGGCGGCCACATAGGTGGCCAGGGACGCGGCGATGGAGACGACCCAGCCGATGAAGGGAATCCAGCCGAAGATGCCGCCGACAAGACCCACCACGAGCGAGAGGACGAAGGCGTAGAAGCCGTATTCGAAGTTCTTGCCCGTCACGATCTTCTCGGGCAGAAGGCTGCGGCCGCCGAAGGGCACCTCGCGGGCCCAGAACAGAAGGTAGCCGGCCACGACGAAGTTCAGAATCGGCACGCACATGATGAGGCCAAGCACCAAAAGCCGGCTCACGTAGTTCGGCGTCGCCTTCACGTCTTCCCAGGCGGCTTTAAGGCAGCTGGTGGCGTAGGCGGGCGCCGGAGCCGGCGCGGGCTGGGTCGGGGGCGTGTAGTTCATCGGATTCATAGGAGCCTCCTGTTCTCCCCGGAGTCGAAATGCCTGCACCTTGCGGTACGTGAGACGCCGCGCAAACCAGAGGCGCTCCGACTCGAATGACGTTGGGGCTATTGTGACATCATTTCCCCTCTTGACACCGAATCAGTGGGGAAATTGTCATCTAATTCCGCAAGAATTAAGCAAGCTTGAAGGAGTCCCTGAAGAGCAGACTTCTACATCTCGCGCTTCTCCACCACCGTGTAGGCGGGAAGGATGCTCGCCTTCACTACGCGATAGCAGAGAATGGCCGTAAGCGGCATGCCCAGGCACAGAAGCGTGCCCACCTTGAAGGAGGCCATGGTGCCGAAGGTGTCAATGAGGGCGCCGGCCACGGTGGGCCCGAAGGCGGCCCCGCAGGTATAGCCGGCATTGAGCCACGTGATGGCCTCGGTGAGGCGCGCATCGGGCACGGCGCGCTCGCAAACGCCGTTGGCCACGATGAGCAGAGGCGCGTAGGTGCACGCCCCCAGCAGCTGCACCGCCATCAGCGTGGGCGCCGAATCGATAAGGAACATGGTGCCGAAGGACAGGCCGACGGCGCAGGCGGCCACCACGAGCTGCTTGGGCAGAGGCGCCCGCAGACGCACCATGCCGAACAGAAAGCCCGCCGTCATGGACACCGCCCCCGAGGCCATAAGGACCGCACCGGCGAAATCGGGGCTGTTCAAGTCCTCGGAAAGCGACACCGTGGCCGTGTCGAACAGGCCGAGGAACGACCCGGCGAAGGCGTAGATCACGAACAGCACGCGCACCGCCGAGGAGGTGGCGAGCAGGCTCTTCGAAGGCACGGACGCTGCCGAAGCGACGGCAGCCGCCCCCTCGGCGAGCGCGCCCTTCGAAGCGGCCGCACCGTCTCCCGCCACATCGGCGACGGCATCGGCGACATCGGCGGCGCCGACGACATCGGCGGCGCTCCCCGCGGCCTCACCCTGCGACCAGCCGGGATACGGCTCGGTGCCCTTCGCCGAGCACAGAAGCACGACCCCGACGGCAAAGGCGACGCCGCCGCACACCATGCCCGCCACCGGCGCGATGGCGGCAGCGAGCGCGATAGAGATGGACGGGCTGAAGATGAACGCCATGTCGTCGAGCACGCTCTCGTAGGAGAACATGGTGCGCAGATCGGGCGCTGTCTCGCCCAAGCGGCCGGAACGGATGAGGTAGGTCCATCGGGCGCGGGCCATGGCCTGGGGGCTCGGGAAGAACCCCACCAGCAACGCTCCCACGAACAGGGGCCATACCGGCCCGTGCAGCGCCACGTTCGCAATCAGAACAACAAGGCCCAGAAGCGACACGGCCGCGGCCTTGGGCACCACGGCCGACTGGCCGCGCTCGTCGATGCGCTTCGACACCCGAGGCGTCACCACGAAGATGGACAACGCAATGAGCGAGGAGGACAGCCCTGCCGTGAGAAAAGAGTAACCCGACAGCGTGATCATCGTGACCACGCCGATGTTCAGCATGCTGCCGAAAAAGCGCATGAGCAAACAGGCGATGTCGAAGGGGTAGGCCTCGCGCACGCGCAGCACTTTCTTGTAGACTCCCGGGCTCACCTTCGCCACGTTTCCACCTCCGCTCCTGCTCATGATGCCGGGCTCACGCCCAGCTTAACGTCTACCGCTCTGTAGGGTAGCACGTCGCCGCAGGTGACGGAAGAGACATGTCTCCAAGAAACCGAGGGCGTCCTTGGGTGAGCCCACAAGCCCGAAGACATCTTTGGCCCCCGTTGCTGCCCGAAACGCGCAAACGGCCCCGCAGCCAGGGCGGGCTGCGGGGCCTTGAAAAGGCGGCCGCCGGGCAAGCGGCCGATCCGCCGGAACGAGGCGGCAGCTGGCACCTCAGAGGGAGCTGGCCCGAAAGAAGGGGCACGAGCCAGCGTCAACCAACCAGCTACCGAATCTCGTCCAGGGGTATGCCATTATAATCGTGGGCCGTGAAGAACAGGATAACGCCGGCCACCGCACTGATGGCCATCATATAAAAAGCTGGCATGAGCCCGTTGCCCGTGGCGTCGATGAGCGCCGTGGCCACAAACGACGCCGTGCCGCCGAACACCACGTAGGCGATGTTCGAGCCTAAAGCCGCGCCGGTGTAGCGCACTTCCGTGGGGAACATCTCCGCCTGATAGCAGGCGATGTTCGCATCGTTGAGCGATAGCGTCACGCACATGATGAGCTCGGCCACAATCACGATGGGCAGCGACGCCGTCCCCAGCATGAGGAAGCAGGGAATGGAAAGCACGATGAAGGAGACGCATGCGGTGAGCAGCATACGCCGACGCCCCACTTTATCGGACAGCGTACCCGAGCCGAAGATGATGAGCAGATACGCAATGAGCGCGATGTCGGTGGCCAGCTGCGCCTGGGACGCCTCCATTGAGGTGTAGCTCGTCAGGTACGTCGGCAGATAGGTGAGCACCAGGTAAAATCCCACCGCGTTCACCATAGTAGCGGCAATGGAGGACAGCAGGCGCTTGCGGTACTTCTTGAACACCAAGTGCGTCGGATGCTCCGCCTCCTTGTTCCCCTCTTCCATCTTCACGAAAGCCGGAGAGTCTTCCAGCTTGGTGCGGATGTAGTGGGCGATGAAGCCGAGCGGGCCAGCCAGAAGAAACGGAATGCGCCAGCCCCACTCAATAATGGCGGCCTCGGGCAGAATCATTTTCAGCACAAGGGCCATCGTGGAGCCCGCCAACAAGCCCGTGGCCGTCGAGGCAGGGACGAGCGAGCAATAGCGGCCGCGCTTCTCAGGCGGGGCATACTCGGCCAGAAACACAGCGGCACCCGAGTACTCGCCGGCCACTGAGAACCCTTGTACGCTGCGCAGCACGAGCAACAGGATGGGAGAGGCCAGGCCAATGGCCTGGTAGGACGGCAGACAGCCGATGAGGAAAGCGGCGCCGGACATGAGCAGAACCGAGATGGCCAGCGACTGCTTGCGACCCTTTTTGTCGCCCATGCTTCCCCAGAACATAGCGCCAAGCGGACGGAAAATAAACGCTAGGGCAAAGATGGCGAAGGCCATCAAGGTCGAGTTCACCTCGGAGTCGGGAAAGAAGACCTGACCAATCGTAATGGCGAAATACGTGTAGGTGGCATAATCGAACCACTCGATGAAGTTTCCCAGAAACGACGAGGCGGCAACGCGCTTCAAATCGCCATGGGGCTCGTGGGCGACAGGGGCGACCGCGGGCGCGTCACCGTTAGTCCTCATGGAAATCACCCGCTCCGCTGAATTCGTCCTCGATAGCGATGACCATATTGGCCACGGCCACGTCGCGCAGGATGATGCCCTTCTCGCGCGTAGAGGCACCAGGATGAGACAAGCAGCCCGAAGGCGGCGTGTAGTCGGCCACAATAGGCAGCACATCGTAATTGGGAAGCTCGGCGGGCAACCCCGTGTACAGCGCGGGATCGATGCGATCCATGTCCACCAAATCGGGATAGAACAAGAGCATGAGGGACGTTTCCATCACGCCGGCATGTTCCAAATCCCAACCCGTGAAGCCATCGGGATAAAGTTCCTGGATGGTGGCATCGTCAACAAAATCCCAGTAGGACAAAAGCTGAATCTTTACGTCTCTGATGCCTTCGGCCGATGCCTTCTCGAGAGCCAGCTCGGCGCCTTCGAAGATAAACTGGTAGTTCTCGTAATGGCCGTTCATGAACACGATCTTGCGAGCGCCGTCCTCGATGAGGCTATAGCAGATATCGCGGGCCAAAGAGATGATCGTAGTACCCGACAGCGAAGTCGTGCCCGACAGGTGGAACCCGCCGCCGCTGCGCTGCTGGGAACGATAGCCGAAATTGATGGCCGAGCACACGATACCCTCGAGCGCGCCGTCCGTATCGGCCGTGAGCGCCTCAGCGGTCGCGCCGGCCATGGCCTTGGTAAGAGCGGCGTCCACGCACATGGCCATATGGCTGCCATGCTGTTCGAGCGCACCAACGGGGATGAAGACGACGGCATCCTTCGCGAGCTTCTCGCGGTAGGTAAAGGCGTCCATCTCTTCCATGAATACAGAGTTTTTCATAGTCACTCCTTGAAAGCAGGGGCCTTCCCTCCCAAAAAGACCCATTTGGCAAGTGCGTAAGCGGAGGGCCGGGCTCTCACTTCCCCAGCCAGACCCTCCGCGAAAGCAGGGGACTTAGCGGTCGTCGGCGTCGGGATGGTCCCGATCGTAAGCGTCGGCAGCTTTCTGGGCGCCGTCGGCCATAGCAGCCAGCTTCGGATCCATTCCATCCGGGTTCGCATCGATGAAGCCCGCACCGCCGGCTCCCACTTGGGCCGCCAGGGCCACTTCGCCATCAACAGCGGCATCGTCGACTTCTTTGTTCGCCGCACTGGTGGTGAAGACGATCTGGCTCACGCCGCCGATAACGATGAGCGCGCCGCCGATAAGCTGGAAGGCGGTCATGGTCTCGCCGAACAGGCACAGGCCCAGAAGCGACGCCATGATGGTCTCTTGGTAAGAGATGGCAGCCAGCTCGCCGGCCTTCAGGCGCTTGGTGGCATGGGTGAGCAGATAGAACGCGCCGAAGCCGGTGATGAGAGCGGCGGCAATCAGCCACAGCCAGGAATCGAGCGGCATGGTGAACATGTTCCAGGGGTGCGTGATGATCTGGCCAGCGGCGTCGACCTGCGTCACGCCATTCACTTTCTCGGTATAGGACAGCGGCTGCAGGCAGAAGTTGTGCCACAGCAGGAGCACGAGAATGGCCAGCGACGCAAACAAGAAGTTCCACCAGGAGCGCACGTTCGAGTCGCAATCCTCACGATAGCGGGAGAAGAACAGGTAGAGGCCATAGGCGACGCCCGACGCGAATGCGATGGCGTTGCCGAAGGTATAGGTGGGATCGAGGTCGAGCGTCAGACCCTCGGGAGTGACGATGCCCACGATGAACAGCATGCCGACTACCACGGCGATGATGCAAAGAATGCCACGCCAATCAATCTTTTCCTTGAGGAAGATCGCCGCAAGGATCGTCGAGTAAATGGGGCCGGTGTAAATGAGGAACGACGCGTTCGCCAACGTCGTGTACTGGGTGGACAGGCAGTACAGGCCGGAAAGCAGCCCCAAGAAGATGCCCGAAAGCAGCATCATGCCCGAGAATCGCGTGGCCTTCACCTTCTTGAAACCTCCGATGAACAAGAAGATGATCGTGAGCGCAATAAGGCCCGCGAAGTTGCGCCAGAACGACACGAAGTCGCCTGGGGCGTCAATGAAGCGCGTGAACGCTCCGATGCCGCCCATCAAAGATGACGAGCAGAACATCATGATAAATCCGATGAGCTTGTACTTTGCCCTTTCGTTCATAGGAACCCTCTTCCCATTCGATTTCGAAGACGCCTCATTGGAAGCACCTTCCCCTATGAGGAGAATTGTGCGGCCCAGTCGTAGGCGAGCGCAAAGGTCGAGTCGCAAACCCTGTTCCTCGAAACAGAATGTCAGCGGGTTTTTGTTTGAAGCGGAGGACAAATTGGTAATAATGTCACAAAATTGCGACAAGGGGGAAACTGCGTCATGGTTCTCTTGACGTTCACCTTCAGTTGTCATCAATACAGCCACAGCGATCAGGTACTATGCGTTTAAGGAGGACATGACCAACCCCCGGATGCATACCCGAAACGAGCAGAAGGCGGCGCTCCTATGATCACTGACCTCACCCTGGGCGAGAACATCTTCAATTCCCCCGATTTGAGCATCAAGATGAAAATTCTTCATGCGGTGAACAAATCTCTCGATCAGATTACCGTGGCCGAGATCTGCCGCAACGCCGGCATCTCGCGACAGACCTTCTACCGGCACTTCGAGAGCAAGTACGACATCCCCTGGTGGTACTCCATCTTCTGCCGCCAGTTCTATTTGAACGAGATCGGCCGCACCATCGATTGGAAAACGGGCTACTACCACCATCTGCGGCTCATCGCCCAGGAGCGCGACTTCTTTCGCGAATCCATCCAGTATTCGATCAACACGCCCTTCGGGCAGACCATCATGCCAGAAAACCGCAAGGCCGTGCTTCTCGACACCTTGGAGAACTACCGCCATGTCGAGGTGAACGACAACCTGCGCTTCATCGTGGAGGTGTTCTCGAAGCTGGAACGCGAGGTCATGAACGACTGGTTCCGCTCCGATGAGCCCACCGATCTTGCGCGCTGGACCGACGATTTGGTGAGCCTCGTGCCCGACCGCCTCTACCGCGCCCTGGAGATACCCTCGACCGATCGGTAGAGTCGCACAAGCCCTTCATCCCGTCTCGCAATGAACCCGCCGAAGCAAACCAGCAGGTTCGCTTCGGCGAACTTGTAGTACCATGGGAACGCGAACGTCAAGGCGCCCGCGGGCGCACACGATAAAGGAGCGAGTCTCAATGTACGACGGTCTTCAGAGCCCGGGGCGCAACGACGAGTGCTGGTGCGGCAGCGGCAAGAAATACAAGAAATGCCACCTCGATTTCGACGAGCGCCTGGAAGAGCTCGCCGAGGCCGGCGAGGAGGTTCCCCCGCGCGATTTGCTGAAGACCCCGGCCGAGATCGAGGGCATCAAGCGCAGCGCCGAGGTGAACATCGGCGTGCTGGATTACGTGGCCGAGCGCATCGCGCCGGGCATTACCACCGAGCAGATTGACCAGTGGGTGCACGACTACACCGTGGAGCACGGCGCCATTCCCGCGCCGCTCGATTACGAAGGCTTCCCGAAGTCGGTGTGCACCTCGGCCAATGAGGTGGTCTGCCACGGCATCCCCTCCCCCGACGAGGTGCTGAAAGAGGGCGACATCGTCAACGTGGACTGCTCCACCATCAAGGACGACTTCTTCTCGGACTCTTCCCGCATGTTCTGCATCGGCGAGGTGTCGCCAGAGGCGGCCGATCTCGTGCGCGTCACGAAAGAGGCCGTGCAGGTGGGGCTGGACGCTATCAAGCCCTGGGGGCATCTGGGAGATATCGGCGCGGCCGTGAACGCCTATGCGCGCGAGCACGGCTACACCGTCGTTCGCGAGTTCGGCGGCCACGGCATCGGCCTGGAGTTCCACGAGGATCCCTTCGTGAGCTTCGTCACGGAGGCGGGCACCGGGCCCATTCTCGTGCCGGGGCTCTGCTTCACTATCGAGCCTATGATCAACGCCGGTGCCCAGGAGATCGACATGACCGACCCCAACGGCTGGACGGTCCGTACCGCCGATCGCTCCCTCACGGCCCAATGGGAAGTCCAGCTCGTCATCACCGAAGACGGCTACGAACTGCTCAGCTGGTAGAAGTCAGCAGGAAGCGTGGCGCTTCGAACGGCAGGCGCTGCGAAAGTGCTTCCGTTTCCGAAATGGTGGCGGTATCTTTACGGTCGCCATACGCTTAGCGGCCCGCTCCGATTTCGGGGCGGGCCGCTTCTATGCTGACTGGTGTTCATTCAAGAACCCTTTCTCTGAGAGGAGCTTTTCCCATGACCGAGAACACCAACCAAACCCCTGGCGCCACCGCCGGCTACGGCCCCGAAGGCCGCGAGCTCGAGCGGGAATCTCTCGCCTACGGCGAGCCCGCTCGCACCCCTGGCGACGTTGAGACCGCCGCTGCGGGCGATGCGAGCGAGATGCTCGGCGAGGTACTGCAATCCCAGGAGCTGAACCCCGACGAACCCGCCGTCACCAACGAGCCTCCCGTTATGCCGCAGAATCCGGTCGCGACCCATCAAGCCGCCTACCAAGCGACCTACGGCGCGCCCCAGCAGGTAGCAGCGGCACCCCAGGCTCCCACTGCGGCCGCGGCACCCGGCACCGCCCCCACCGCCTCGCCTCACGCAGCGGTAGCCGCCACCGCGGCCGCCGTCCAGAAGACGCACAAGACCATCGATCCCGAGCAGGCCTTCCGCATTTGCGGCATGATCGTCGGCGCCGTCATTATCGTCTTCGGCCTGTGCATGCTCGCCTACTACACGCCCGACGACGTCGGCTCCCTGTTCGACACCTACCAGATGAACGGCTCCGCCGGCTTCGCAAGCGCCGGCGCCACCTCGGCTCAAGTGCTGAAGGCCGGCTTCTCGATGCTACTCATCGGCTTCGGCGCCACCGACATCTGCGCCTTCGGCGCCAAGTACATGAAGGCCAAGAAGCGCGAGCAAAAGTAACAGTTTTCGGTGACGTTTTGCATTTTCTGTGAGGGTTGCTATAATAATCACCGATTTACGCCGAAGCCCACAAGCTTCGAACGATGAGGGCTCTGTTTTTGGAGGGGACAGGGCCCTTTGTCATGCCTGGGGACTTTTCGTTGAAGGTATAATCAGACGGAGCCAGGCAAATCACGCCCATCAGGCGACGCCGCATACCTAGCCATCGGAAGGAGGCACCGTGAACCCCAATGCGAAACAACTTCCCATCGATCATCTCGACGATATTGTGGGCAGCATCGTAAGCACCGTGCCCACCGACGCCATCTATGTGTTCGGCTCCTACGCCCGCGGCGAGCAAACACCCGATAGCGACGTCGACCTTTACGTCGTCACAAAAGACGCCGCTAAGAGACCCCTGGCCTACGGCGCTTTGGTTCGCAAGGCGCTTCTCTGGATGAAGCGTCCCAAGGACGTGCTCTGCTCAAGCGCCGACACCTTTGTGCAACGCTCGCACGACCTCTCGACACCCGAATACATCGTCGCTCGTGAAGGGGTGAAGATTTATGGCTGATACGGAATACACCGGCTTCATGTACGCCGCCCACCGCGATGTGCTCGTTGTCGAGAATCTGGCGAAGGAAATCGATCCCTACACCGAGGCCATCGCCTTCCATTCGCAGCAAGCAGCAGAAAAGATGGTGAAGAACGTATTCATCCAGAATGGAATCGTTCCCAGCAAGACCCATAGCGTCGACGAGCTTCTGTCGAAAGCCATCGATTCTGGCTGGCTGAGCGTCGAGCCCCCTGTTATCGACGCTGCCATTAATATCAGCATGCATGCGGTTGCAGCACGTTATTCCCAGATGCCGGATATCGACCGCGGCGAGGCCCTTCAGGCCATCGCCGATTGCAACACCATCGCAAAATCGCTCGCTGAAAACGGATACGACTCCGTAGAAATCAAGGTCGAAGTACATTACCTGCACGAAGAGAAACCGAGAGACGACTCGGACGAGTAGGCCTCCCGTCGCACGGCGAAGATTCACCGCCCCCTTCGGCACTCGGAAGGCAGCCTTGTGGATCGGCGAGACCTGCGCCGAGCATGGGGGCCTCCACGTCATAGCGCCCCAGACCCTAGGCCATCCCGTAGCCCTGAGCACGGCGTCCCTGTCGCCGCTGCTCTACGATCTCCGGGCCAGCTACTACGACGACCTCACCTGCGCGAAACAGCCTATCGAACTGCTCCTCGAAGGCCACGAGCCAGTCTTGCGCTACGCTCGGCACCGAGGACGTTTTCCTCAGTGCCGAATAGGCACAACGACTCATCAGAAAGCAAGCCATATCGCCGGTCGCACGCCAGCGGAGGCAAACGACATGCACCACCCGATGACGCCATCCTCATCGACGCACGGTACGCTTAACGTGCTCTCGCCGCCTGACGGCCTGAGCCACCATCGCGCTGCGCGCAATCCGGTCGCGTCATTGCAGGCCCGAGCCGCCAGGAGGTGCCCCTCGTCCATGTACCTCTTGACCTCCTCCGCGGACAGGCAGAAGACGAGATCGTCCGTCTCGTCGCCAGCCACCAATAACTCGGCCACGTCCCAGTCGAGCGAGTCGGCCAGGAATTCCCCGTTGAGCCATCGCCTGACCTCGGAGCTGAACCAGTCCAGAGTGTCAACCCCTTGGACGAACGGCATGTGCGACACGACGTCGCGCGCGAGAAGGAGCACCCTCCCTCCGTCCTGTCGCAATACGATCCATTCGCATGCTGCATCGTCTTCGCAAGTGCCCTTTTTCAGGGACACGGTGCCCTTAGCGGGGTCGTACGCGCTCCCAAACATGATCTCGGACGCGATGCCGGGCGCTGCGCTGAAGCCTTGGTTGGCAAAGTACTTGCAAGCATTCAGAGCTGTTTCCTTGTCGGCCAAGGCAAGGAACGTGAGGAAGAAGCGCAGCGGCTCTCTGTCTTCTCGATTCACGATGGCTCTGTTCAACAGGTTGGCCGCCAGCGCCGGGTCGCTCTCCCGCACCAAAAAGGAGAGGCCGAGGGCAACCTCCGGCTCGTTTTGTTCCAGTATAGATAGATACAGATCCGCTGCCCTGTTGGGATCGTCGGGAATGAGAAGATGGGCCAAATTGCACGGGGCGCACAGCTTGTCCCCGGCCTCCATCGCCTCGACGAAGGTGTCCTTAGCCAGGTCAAGATCCTTACTCGCCCTCACGATCCCGAGCTCGTTGACGACATCGCTGTCGTACTTCACGGCTAGCGATCTCTCAAACAGCTCGATCGCCATTGCCGGGTTCTCGTCCTCAATAAGCCGCGCGAGGGCGCAGGTTGCATACTGCTCGTTGCCCGCCGCTATCGCCATTCTGAATGCTTCCTTGGCCTTTCCGGGGCTTTCTTTTTGTATCAAAATGCCATAACTGTACATTGCTTCACCCTTGAGGTCGGTGTGGAACAACCGTTTATAGAGCTCGACCGCTTTATGCGGATTCTTATCGTGAAGGTAAGTGGCCAAATCTTGAATACGAGAATCCCCATCAAGCTCGTCCGTAGCTATGACATATTTTTCATAAAGCTGCATCGCCCGCTCGCTGCCGTCAGCAATGAGCGGCATGAGGACATCCGACAATTCCGTGTAATTGCCAGCTTTACCCGCAAGCTGCAGCAAATCGAGGGTGCGATCGGGATCGCGGTCCATAATCATCTTCGCGCAACGAATCGGCGCGCTAAACTCGTCCCCCTCCTTAATCGCGCGCTCGTACAACTCCAGGGCCCTCGCAGGGTCCTCGTCGCGCAGCAAATCGGCTAACTTCGTGCAAGTCAATCCTCCGGCACCGGCTTCGACCGCGGCTGCGTAAAGCCCGCGCGCCTTGCCCGGATCCTCTTTCTCGAGGAATTGCGCCAGATCGGCCGCTCCTCTCCCGTCCTGCGTGATCACTGAACGCTCGAAGAATTCCAAGGCCTCCAGAACGCCGTTCTTGATCATCGGCTTGACGTCCTCAAACATCCCCTCAGTGTTGCCGTGTCTCGCCGCCACCGCGAAGAGGTCGAGCGCCCTTTGCGGCTGGCTCTCCCTTAGCAGTCGTCCTAAACACCTGGGAGCATCATAGTTGTCTCCAGAGGACATCGCGGTGGCATACAGCGTCTCGGCCTTCTCGGTGTCCCATTCCTCGACCAACTGGGCCAGCTCTGCGGCTTTCTTTCCATCTGCAGAGACCAAGAGCGCTTCGTACAACCGCACGGCGCATTCCACACCCGATCGAATCAGCGGCCGAAGGTCTTTTTCGAGATATTGACTATTGCCATTGAGGGCGGCCTGCCTGAAAAGACTCACGGCGCGCTTGGGATCGCTCATTCGGATAAGCAGCGCGAGGTTTCTCGGTGCTAGCTTATTGCTTCCCGCCTCGATCGCCTTCATATACAACGACTCGGCCTCTTCGGGATAATCTTCTTCGATGAGAAGGGCGAGATTGTTGGCGGCCATTTTTACTTCGCCGGCATCGATGGCCTTTCTATAGAGCTCAATCGCTGTCTTGGGATCTTCTTTGGAAATCAAATATCCCAGACAACTCGCCGCTGAACCGACATTATCTCCCACCCGAATGGCCTTATCAAAAAGCTTCTTAGCGAGATCAGCGTCTGTGTCCATGCATTCGATTCCGCGCTGGTAGAAGTTCATGCGGCTTTTACACCATGCCGCGAAATCCTCGACTCTCTCGAAGACCCAGTCCGCACCCCAATGTTTGCGCGCGTGCCCCTTGAGGTAGTCGGGGACGCCCCAGAGCGCAAGAGCGCCGTCGATGCCGGCAGACTTGTACGCGATCATGTCCTCACAGGTATTCCCCAGACCCACTATGCGACAGCCTCCAACGTCGTAGTATTTCTTGAGATAGTCCACCACTTCGCAAACGCCACGACGGCAGGGCTTGTAGTAGTTTCTGCGAAAGCCCCCCTCATCCTCATCTTGTGGATAGGTGAACACCGGGAAGGGAATGAGCCCGCGGTGCTCCGGGAATTTAATATTGTCGACCGCTTCGGAAGGAGAAAGCAACTTGTCCATCTGCCATTTCGACCGATTGCTCAGAAGGGCAGTCGGAATGGGAAGCGAGGTGAGCTCCCTAACGCCCTCGTAGACCTTGTAGGGCATAACCGCATGGGCCATGTTCTCCTCGTAGCGCAGATCCCTTATGCCGCTGTCGATGAGCGTTTGGTCTAAGTCGTAGACGATCGCGCCGATCGGGCCATCTGGATCCTGCGACCCGCCCTTCTCGGGAAACGGCTCCCGCAGCTGCCGTGCGTCGGGAAAGAACTCGTACTCGATTCCGCGATCGTACCTCAAGTATGCTTTCACGACCTCGCCCGTAAAAGCCCGAGCATAGGCGAAATTGACGATCCTCCCCCGGAACCCGTTTTCCCTCAGGAACTCGCCCATCGCCCTGAAAGAACTGCCCGTGGTCAGGACGTCGTCAACGACGACGACCAAATCAAGCCTGGCGAGAATTCCCGGATTAGATATCAAAAGGGTCGATTTGTTCTCGGCCACACTGCGCTTTCCTCCCTCCAAATGGAAGGCTCCGCGGCTCTTCCCACGCCGGATGATTCGCGTCAGGTCGACATAGGCGCCGCCGGAGCTGCTCAGCACGTCGCGTACCATCTCGGTCACTCTGTTGATCTTGAGTACGTCACTTGAGGGTATCGTGGCAACGGCGCCCTTGACTGCCTTGCCGCCCGTGTCTTTCCAAACAGCCCTCAGCATTTGTCGGAGATCCTTCTCGTAATAGCTGAGGTTCCCTCCATTGGGCCCCGCGGGCATCTCGCTGTACTTGTAGTAACATTCGGCGTCGCTATCCTTATCCTTCTTCAGTCCCCTCACATAGTGGTAAAGATCCCAGAGCACGCCAGTATTATCGCCAGTGGGATAGAAGTACTTATAGAACACCGGATCGGGCATGCCCTCGAAAAAGATCCGATAGTTGGCGAGCAGGTTGTCGCAGGAATCCCCGACCATCATCGATCACCCTAACCGAACAGATTCAGCTGGCTGTCCCTGCCAAGCGCCGTGCCACCGCTGGCTCCTCTGAAATTCCTTTGACGGTAGGACTCCATGGCGATCTTGAAGTCTTCAATGGTGGAGGCCTCGAATATGGGAAACGCACCGTCCTTGAGGTATTTTACATTCCCGCCGAAGCGCTCGTCGGCGTAAAAGTCCTCGCCCATGCGGCTGCTGTAGTCGAAAACGGCGATGGGGGTGTTCGTACCCTGGGCGTGCTTCATAGCGTGGTTGGTGCCCCCCGCGACGCTCGTCTCGATAGCGATGACACCATCCGAGAGTCCGGGCTGCCACTCATCGCGCGCGACTAGGTTACTCACGAGCTGCTTGTCGTGCAACATGGCGCCGGGCGCGTACTCCGAAACCAACGCGCCACCACCTCCCACGATACGGTCTGCCAGACCCTGGTTCTGCGAGGGGTACACGGGCGCGTCGATCGGCGTGGGCAGCACAGCAATCGTCTTCCCCTCGGCCAGAAGCGCGCCCTCGTGTCCAACGGTGTCGCAGCCCAAAGCAAGCCCACTCACGATCACGTACTCGTCGGCTGCAAGAACCTCCGCGAGCCTCGTCCCCATTCTCTTCCCGAAATCCGTGGGCTCCCGCGTGCCGATTATGGCTACAGCCTTCTCCGCGTTGAGCACGGCGGCATCGCCTCTACAGAACAGGATCGGCGGGTACCTCTTGTTGAGAAGCAAGCGGCGCGGATATGCGCTCATATAGGGGTTCAGGATGCTCGCACCGCAGTCATTCGCGCGTTCGACGATCATATCGGCCACGCCCTCGGCCTCCATCCAAATGGCGTCAGCACGCTCCGCGTTGGCATCCGGCGAATCGATAGGATCGTAAGCCAGGGCCTTGTTGACTGCCCCAACGTTCAGGGCCAATGCGAACTCCCCATCGAGAACTTCCGTCGATTCAACTATCAACCGCTTATCCTCGAGGATCTTCTGAACCGTCCGGGCTCCAACCCCGGGCAGCTCCATAAGCGTCAGAATGAAAGTATTAACGCACCTATCACCTGGCTCTAGTCCAACCATCTCTGTATCTCTCGTTCTCTCCCTCAATCGCTCGCAGGCTCAAAGGCAGTATCGTTCCCTCGGTATCATACCCGAGTCGAGTTGCCATTGCATTACCACAAGCATCTTGTTCTTATCACCCGGCTTTTTCCTGGAATGCGCATTGCGGTCACACACAGAAAGTTCCGAAATTGCACATAACGATGAAGCGCGGTTGCTTGTTGCGCCCGAAACTCTCCGCATAGGCAAGCGCCTGCTCGAACGGCGCGACCATCCTCCCCCTCGTCGAAGACCGCGCCCTCGACACCCCCTGGCTCGGCATGCGTGTGTGGGGCGACGGCGCCGACATGGGGGCCACCCGAGCCTCGCAGATTG
>OGCN01002152.1_pt1 | contig 22425 bp, 10 predicted proteins | sample 1570181 | NCBI WGS metagenome assembly OGCN01 (sample SAMEA4370584, study PRJEB24528) | human gut metagenome | reverse complement strand
AACCTCATGCACGGTTTGATGAGGGGCGGATGAAATTTTCATCCGCCTACTCTACTTAAAAAAAACAAATTTGCAAAATGCATATGTTAAGATACTGGATATTAAAGGTAAGGAGGTGAAGAATAAGGGGGATTTGTGCGGAAGATAAGGCAAGATGACAAAGATTAGAATCAAACTTAGATTTCTACAGATGTATCTTGTAGAAATCTAAGTAAAATTCAAGAAAACAGACCCGATACATAATAATACTGCAGTAAAAAGCTAGTTTGATTTGATGTATCACTTCATTTTTTCGGTTTCATTAATTGCGTCAATTGTACATCGTAAATTGGATTCAAGCAATGGATGATATTTAGGATCAACAGAATCCATAAGCAGCATGAAATTATTTTTATGAGTGGAATCATCATCAATACCCATAAGAATAAAATCAGACGATACTCCTAAAACTTGGCAGAGTTTCTGGAGTGTGGATAAAGACATCCCTTTTTGACCGCATTCAATGTATCCAAGAAAAAGAGTGGATATATCCAGCTTTTCTGCAAGGGCTTCTCGAGACAGATGTGCCTGTTTTCGTGCGAATCTGACTCGCTGTCCAATTTGAACGTTTAAGTCTTTTTTCAGCAGGAATCCCTCCTTTAAAAATAATTATAAGATAATTATTCTTAATATTGTAAAAGGAATATAATTGACAAACAATTTACCAATAGTAATATAAAAGTATTACCAATAGTTAAAAATAAGAAAATTCAACCACATAAATAGCATAGTTAAAAAAACTTTATTTGATCTTTAAAACAAAAATTTCTGATTATATAGATATATCAACCTATTGGTAATATAAAAACATTACTAATAGGTTGATTTTAGCGCGTTACAATTGTATAATAAACAAAAAAGATAAACATATCTATCACTTGTCCAAAAAATCGAGACAGGACAAAGTGTCTTCGAAAGTATAATACCAAATCCTTTGACGAAATAAGGGGTGAAAAAGAAAAATGTTTGATTTTAGCAATAATTATCAGAAAATACAAAAATTAATAAGCTCTTATCGAGAAATAAAAAACAGAGCAAAAGAATTATTTGACGAAAGAGAAATATATGGACGGCAGAAAGAGGAGCTTTTTGCCCGCTTTGGTAATAGATATGGAAATGTTGCAGACAGTGAGGCAAGAATTTACACAGAGCAGGAATTAACACAGTTAAGACTTGAACTGGCGAACAGTGCAGGATTGTGGCCTCTTATTAAAAGCATGCTCGGATTTGGGAAAAGTCAAAGAGATGTTTACCGGGAATTAATGGGAAAACTGACAGGTCTTCTCAATTTCATGGAAAATCAGATTCGTGACTGTCGAAGTGAGGCTGATGCGATTTGGTACAAACTTCAGCAGATATCCGAAGAATATACACAGGCATATAGAAGTGCCATGTGTTATGGAGGATGCACCAGTGATTCTGACTGGACCAGTTACGTGATACCGGAAGCCCTGGAGAACCCGAGGATTTTTCTTGGAGACCTTCTGAAACCATTTATGACAGAGGAAGAACAAAGAGAATTATCTGGTGATGGAAAGGCTCTTTTTAATCTGTGCAGAGATGGTGAGAAAATTGCTGTACCGTGGGGATTTTTACTGTCAGCACCTGTACAGCTTCGTATTGATTATGAAACAAAGACGGCAGATAAGGCGAGAGAGATTCTTCAGTCAGTTATTTATCAGACATTGAGAAGCATACCGAAGTACTATATGGAATTTCATTTTATGGATGCCGTTACATCCGGAAATGATTTCAGAGACTTTATCCGTTTACAGCAGGTAAAGAAAAACGATATTGTTATGCTGAACAGAAAGGTAACAGGTGGTTCCTATCATCTTGCACAGTCTTACCTCAAAAGCGAGGATATCAGCCGGGGGCTGACAGCATTGGTGCAGAGGATGACAGCGGTTATCAATGAGAAAGCAGCCTATACAACAGTAACGGAATACAATGCAGAACAGGGAATGGATGCATGGATTCCATATCAGATGATAATCGTACAGAATCTTCACGAGGGATATTCTGACAGTGATTTTAAGAATATTCAGTATCTGATTGAAAACGGAAGAAACCTTGGCGTTTTTGTAATTGTTTTAAACAATGTAGACCGATGGGAAAATGAATCGGCAAACGGCAGGAAACGAGATCTTGAGAGTTGTTTTTCAGCAGAGGCAATACAGAATCTCTTCCGAATTAATATAGGAGCAGATATTTCGTCAACATGCGTGAAGGGCGTCGAAAGTGATTTCCGACACTGGCAGACCGGTGGATCTCATCTGGAATTTATCGAAAATATTGTAGGACAGCTTATTGAGGAAAAGAAGCTGGACAATGAATTTCAGCGTATTTTTGATATAAATGCTCCTTTCGGGCAGATGGATTCCACAAATGGCCTCCATATTCCATTTGCAATTAATCAGCGAGGAGATATTATCTCCTATTCGCTTGGCCAGGCATTGAATGCGCATGGTCTGATCTGCGGTGGTACCGGATCTGGTAAGAGTTCACTTTTGCATATGCTGATCAGTTCTATTGTAATGAATTATACCCCGGAAGACGTGGAAATCTGGCTGTCTGACTATAAGATTACAGAATTTTATTCCTATAAGACCAATACACCTCCACATATACGGTTCATTGGATTGTCAAAGACATCTGACTTTTCATACGCTTTTCTGGATAAGATCATAGACGAGATGAACCGCAGACAGACAATCATTGCACAGGCAGACTACGATTACAAAGCGGGTGGCGGTAAGAGTAACATTACATCTTTTGGCGATTACAGGAAAGTATACGGTAAGAATTCGATGACGAGACTGCTTATCATTGTGGATGAATTTCATGTGATGAGTCAGCATGCACAGATGGAACCAGAATACAAGACAAAGCTGGAGAATATTCTATCAGAGGCAAGAGCACTTGGAATTATCCTGCTGCTTTCAGACCAGGCAATTGTAGATGGATTACAGGGTCTTTCGCCTAAAGGAAAGAAACAGATAAAAGCTAGGATTGCACTTTCAAATAGTAAGGTTGAACTGCAGGAAACGTTGGAAGGAAAAAGCACAGAAGAGATTCGATCTTTTATACATATGAAAGTCGGGGAAGTTGCAGTTCAGACACTTAGGGAAAATGAGGATCGTGAAGAAGTTCCGACGATCGAACGTGCCATGGCAATTTATATCAATAGTACCTGCCGTTATAATGTGAATGAGAAGGCAAGAACAATTTATCATGCAGAGGACTATGTGGCAGATGTCTTTGATGATCGTGTTGTGGATCCTATGAAAATCGAAGAGATCGATCAGTGGGAGAAGGAAAATGTGATTTCTCACAGAGATGGCAGCAAAGATCTTCATATTTACTTGGGACGACCTGTGAATCTCGGATTTGCACTTCATTTTCCACTGCTTCAGCGAAAGGGAAATAATATCATGTGTGCTTCCGGAACGGAAGAACAGCAGATGCGGATTCTGAGAGCAATCATTTCAAGTTTTGCGCGACAGTCTGATTTTTCGGTCAACATCATGGCAGACAGTTATGCAAGTGTATACCGTGAATACAAACCGGAAATTCTGGGATTCGGAAGAAATTATCCGGAGATCAGAGTGCATGATGATCTGGAAGATATCTGTTACGAGATTGTTGAAACATTAGAAATCATAAAGGAAAGGAGTAATACCAGAAAACAGCTGCTCGTATGGCTTGGACTGGATTCTATGGCAGACATTCTGGCAGATGAAAGAAACAAAAGAACACCAGCATTAAAAAAATCAGAAGAGAAAGCAGTGCAGCCGGAAGTATCGGAGAGCGTCCCTGAGGAAGAATCAGAAAAAACAGATTTCAATGATCCGGCACTGGACGAATTCCGTGCGCTGCTTGGTGATATGGATCTGTTTGGAGATGAAGACACTAATGAGGAAGAGCCGGAAACCGGGAAAGAAGCACAGACTTCTTATCTATATGATGCCAGAAATGATATAGCCAGAATTATACATCTGGGACCTACCTGTAATGTATTTAATCTGGTGATCTACGATTCAGCTTCCGCACTGAGAGATTTCAGAGAAGTAAAGACACTGGATTTCAATCACAAAATTGCATTTCCGATGAGTGATTATGAAGCGGGAGAATTTCTTGAACAGCCAAGACTGATAAGAGAACTTTCCGGACAGCTCGCTTACTATCATAATGGAAGATCCGGAAACAGATTTGTTCCATACAAATTATAAACAGAAGAGGAAGGGGAAATAAAATGGTAGATATTGATCTTGAGACCGTCATCAGCTTTTGTGATAAATTCGAAAAAGAATATCTGGAAGTCCTTCATGAAAATGCACGAAGATTAAAGGGTGCTGCAACAAACGTAACAGAAACTCTCAAAGGAACGCAAATGGCAACCAAGTCCTCAGTGAAGCTTGAAATGATCGCAGATGCATTATATAAGGCAACGCAAACAGGTGAGGAGAGAATTCTGGAGCTGAAAAAGAAAGCACAGAGAGAACTTGATGAAAAAGAACGTATAGAAGGTCGGATCAGATAGGAGAGAATTGACATGGCTGGAAAGGTATTTGGAAATGCTTCAGAAGTAAGAAGCCTGGCAAAAAACACAAAGATGTGCATGGACGCACTTTCAGAAAACAATAACAGAGGAAGTATACTGCTGTCAACGATTGAAGGAGCTGAGTCTGATAAACTTTATCAGCAGGCAAAAGAAATCGTAGAATATACAAAGAAAGTAGTAGAACTGGGTAAAGAACCTCTGGAGGATGTGAGTGGGGCTCTTGAGGAATATGCAGAATTTCTTGAGGCACATGGGAAATCCTGAGAATACATATAGATAGCAGGCTGATACAAAATGAGTGATGGAGTTTTAAAGTCAGATCCAGATGCAATCTGGAATTATGTGGTTTCATTAAACAAGAATAAGGAATACGTTGATGAAGCTGTCAAAGGTGCAAAAGATGCTCTGGAATCTCTGCTGCAACGGCTGAACCAGAAACGGTCTTCTATTGCAGATAAGAGATCAGAGTGGGAAGATCAGATTCGTTTTTATGCAGATGAAAGTGAATCTGAGCAGGATCCGAAAAAACAGGAAGATTACAGAAAAAAAATAGAAGAAGCCAAAGCCAGGATAAGAAAGCTGGATATGCAGGATGAAGAGATCATATCCATCATAAAAAAGATTCCTGACTATGTGAATCTGCTTACAAATGCACAAAAAAGAACGGTGCGATCTTTCACAAAATCCAAAAGAATTCTGAATGCATATCTCAAAATGGTAGAAGAACATAATGTAATGACCAGAATGAGAGATTGTGGATATAGTGGATCGCCGGGGAAATATGGAGTAATGCAGTTTCGAGGAACTACATTTTATTGCAGTGGAAGTGCTTATGCACCAACAGAAGATAATCTGAAGCGAATGGAAAAGGGAAGCGCTCCGATTGGATATGATGGTAATCCGGTAGAACTGCATCATATGATTCAGTCAGAAAGAGGCGGTATCGTAGAAATTTCAGGGAGCATGCACAGAGAAAATCATAAAACCTTACATATTAATACAGCAGATATACCATCTGGAATTGACCGTTCCAGCTTTCAGATGCTTCGAAGTGCATACTGGAAACGGCGGGCACAGACACTGAGAAAAGAAATGAGAAAATAAGACATGGACACAACAGTTTCTTATTATGTGAGAAAAAAAGTAAAAGATGATTTTGACAAGTGCAATTGGACAGACGGTGTGGGTAAGAAGTTTGAAGATGTTGCACTGACAGAAATGCTGAAATCACTGGATGAACTGGAAACAGCACTGGAAGAAACAGAGAAATTTTTTACAAACGCAGAAAGTATTCTGGCAGACACAAGACCGGAATAAGAAGTGGGGAAAGACGAATGAAAGTAGTTCAGGGAAATTACCGACAATATCAGCTGGTAGATAAAACCAGAAAAAAGGATATAGATGGTATCAGATATCTTATTGCCGGTGAAAGAAACTTATGGGCAAAGCTGCTGAGAGATAAATCAGAAACCAAAAAAGCAGAAATTTATAACCTGATAACCAGAAATGGTTCTACAGGATTTGAGAGACCAATTGAATTACTGACAGATGAAAAAGGCAAATTTGTTGGATATACCTTTTATGGACCGGATATGGACATTGTCCCGGAAAAGAAACAGGATATGGGGATTCCGCCTGTTAATAATCCAGATATTCAGGATTTTTCGAAGCCGCCGGTTTCGACATCAGGATCAACATCAGGAGTAACACAATTGATAATGCTTGTGGTTATAGGCGTTTTGATGCTTTTGCTTATGAAAAATCTGCTGAACAGATATCTCCTGATTTTTATTTACGAAAATATTTCACAGGTGGCAGGAGAAGGATGTGCGAGACTTTCCTTTGATGGAATTCTTCCGGGGGCTGTTGGAATTGCGGCGCTGGTGCTGTATCAGCGCAAAGCCGGAGGAGATATGGACACAATTCAGAAATACTGTCTAATGGCAGTCTTAAGCTTCGCAGCAGGTGCACTGATTACCTATGTGGTTATTGGTATAATCTGTGTTCTGGTAATTGGAATTTTCGGAGTGGTAAAAACATATCAGTCGGTGATTTTTACAGTAATCATAGTGGCTGTACTTATCAAAATGTTTTTACCGGGTCGGAGAAGATAAAATATAATAAAGAAATTCCTCTGTACAGAGGTTTCAATATAAAATTTATGCAAAAGGGGAAAAGAGTATGAAACACATGAAAAAAATCCTGACTGTATTACTGGCAGCAGTGATGCTTATCTGTATGTCAGTAAGTGCAGTCTGGGCAGAAGGTGAAGAAGTGGCGCAGCAGACAACTGCGGATAACATGAGTTTTGATGTTATTTTTGCCATTGATGGAAGTGGCTCCATGAAAAAGTCGGATGCATTGAAACTGAGGCTGACTGCGGGACGGCTGTTTACCGAGATGGTATATTCTGATACATCAAGGGCCGGTTTTGTGCAGTTTACCAACGTCATTATGGACAGTCAGGGACTGACAGAACTTTCTACAGAAGACAGCAAGGCTGCATTCAGAGATCGTCTGTCCGGTCTGCAGGATTCTGTAAAAGGAACATGGGACACAGATATTTCTCTGGGTCTGACACAGGCATTAAACCTATTAAAAGAAGGTGATTCCTTCAACGGAGACAGAAATCCGATGATTATTCTTCTCAGTGATGGAAATACAGACCTTCCAAATGGACCGAGAACTGTGGAGGAATCCAATGCAGAACTGACAGGAACCCTTAATGAGGCAGCTTCTCTTGGTGTTCCGATTTATTCCATTGGTCTGAACTATGACGGAAAACTGGATGTAGATTACATGCAGAACATTGCCAGTCAGACAGGCGGTGCATTCTATAATATTACTACTGCAACAGATTTCAACAAATATATGACAGACATTTTTGGAAATGTTGCAGATGGTGATCTGACAGGTCTGAATCCGAATTATATTGACGGCAGATATGTAACAGATTTTGTAATTGATAATGCCAGTGTGCTGATGGCCAATATCGTTATTCTTACAGATAAGGGTGTAAGCGATCCACAGCTCATAGATCCAACCGGGGCGGTGGTTCCTCTGGATGCGGAACATGGAGTTATTGTTTCGACAGATACTTCGGATGAAAATAAAGTATCGACATATACGATTCTCAAAATTATGTATCCTGCACAGGGTGCATGGAAAGTCAGTGTAAAAGGTGAAGCCGATGATGCAGTGCAGGTAAACCTTCTGACTACATATGATATTTCCTTTAAACTTCTGAACAGCAGGGATCCGCTTGCAGGAAATGACATCAATATTTACGGAAAGCTTGTACGTGCAGATGAGAACATTACAGATTCCAATCTGCTTTCAGGTGCAACCGCAACCTGCACCATTATGGATAACAAGGGAAATATTGTCGGAGAAAATCTTCCGATGACCTACAATGAAGAAAAGCATGTCTTCATTTGCAGAACAAACCTTGAAAAATCAGGAAACTACTATGTAACAGCGAAACTGGAAGGCAAGGATGGAAGCTTCTCTAAGGAGGCAGCACAGTATCAGTTAACCATCGGAAGAGCGGAACTGAGTGTAAGCGGAACTGCGAAGGCAAGTATGTGGTGCAGCCCGATCAAAACAAAGACTTCTGTGGATATCAGTAAATATGTAAAATGTGAATCTCTTGCAGAACTTAACTGCAGTGTAGAGGATAATGGTAATAACATCGTAACAGCAGATTATAGCAAAGATACAGGAATGCTTAATCTTACACCGCTGAAAACAGGTAGTCAGGATCTTAAAGTGACTTTTTCTGATGCATACGGTCAGAGCGGCGAACTTACAGTTTCCTGTAGCATAAAACCATCCTGGATTTGGTTTGTTGCTGCAATTGTGATTCTGGCAGTGGCAGTGGCACTGATCGCGGGTATTATGAAAGCAACAAAACCGGTGCTCAAAGAGCCGGTAACCGTAGAGATTTCGTTACCACCAATGCTTGCAAAGCTTACACCGTCACCGGTAAAACTGGTAATGCCAGCTAAAAAATCAGATGTGATTCTCGGAAAACTGATTCAGGGTGATACATTAGCACAGAGCACACTGGGAAATCCAATCATGCAGGCAGGTCTGACAACACTTGTAAATAAGATCAAGTTGGTTGCATGCAAAGGAGATGCAGTTACAGTAAAGATCTTACCGAAAACACCGGGAATGATCATGATCAATAACCAGAATGTGGACAATGCAAAAGGAATTTCCTATCCGATGAACAAAGGGGACAGAGTTGAAATTCAGTTCGCAACAGATAAAAATTCAGGAAACTCAATCAGTAGAGTGACCCTGCGTCTTGGCGAAGATGGTGGATGGAGTGGCAACTTTGAACCTGGCGGTGACATATTTGGTGGTGGTCAGAGTGGAAATCCATTTGGAAATAATGATTTTGGAAGCCCGTTTGGTGGCGGCGGTGCAGGTAATTTTGGAGATCCATTTGGCGGAAACACCGGAAATGCCGGAAATCCATTTGGCGGTGCCGGAGGATTTGGTGGAAGCCAGCCAGGAGGCAACGACATGGGCGGATTTGACGGAGGTCAGCCAGGAAACAACGGCATGGGTGGATTTGACGGAAACCAGCCGGGAAACAACAGTGCAGATGATTTTGGCACAGGAAATATGGCGGGAAATCCGAATGATTTTGGAAATCCATCACAGGATAACTTCGGCAGTGCAAACGATAATGCCGGAGAAAACAACAACTTCGATTTCGGTGGCAACAGCTCTGATAATGGCTTCGGGGGATTCTTCTAAAATCCCCCTCCCCAAAGGGAGACTTTAACCAGAGCACAAATCTGGAGGAAAAGCGTATGAGAGAGGGAAGATCTTCATTTTGGGAAAGGTCGTTGAGTCTTTCCTGTAATGGAGGAATTTATTATAAGAGTGCTGGGGCAGAGACTGATGAAAGAACAGCGGTACTGCTTGTTGGTCTGGGTGGAACTGGAGCAGATGCTTTACTTAGAATCAAAGATCAGGTCAAAATAAGGATGACTCTTCCGTTAGATAAAAGGGGTGCACCAATTGCAGAGCAGCCTGAAAATATTGGGTTTCTGGAAATTGATGTAGATGATTCGGTTCAAAGAGGAAGATATGGTACAGCGCGGTTTAATACATTTGAAAAAGAATTCTGTGATATTTCACTACTTAACTCAGGACAGAACATACCAGATATTTTAAATAATATTATGAAGGCAAAAAAAGAAGGTGAGGAATGCTGGCAGTGGGTCAGTGAAGGCGTAAGAAATTTTATGTCCGGGTATGCAAATTTTGTAAGGCAAACAGGACGAGTATGCCTTATGTATAATATAAAAAAAGTTATTTCTATGATTCGTGAAAAGATTGAGAGTATCTGGAACGGTTCAACAGATAAGATAATGATTTATATATTTACTGGCATTTCTAGTTCAACTGGCAGTGGGATTTTCTTTGATGTCGCATATATTCTTCGAAAACTTGCACAGGAATATACACAAGATGTGACAGTGACGGGTTATCTGGTAATGCCAGATGTAAATGAAAAAAACGGTGGACGTGCTGAGTCTTTAAGGGCAAATGGCTTTTCCAGTTTAAAAGAGTTGGATTACTGGATGAGTATACGAGAGAGTAACGATATCTATTATCAGAAGTTTCCGGGGGGATTTACTTTAAAAGAGCAGTTGCCTCCGTTTGATTTTTGTTATCTTATGAATGCTATAGATTCAGAGGAAAATACTTTTTCGTATGATGAAGTTTTACAGACAATAGCAAATAGTGTGATGATGTTTTTGACGGATGATACAGGAGCGATGCAACGACTGATTCAGATAATAACTATGAGAATGTTATATTCATCAAACACGAAAGAATATCCGGCATGTTACAGTTACCAGTCTGTGGGGATACAGGAAATTAAAATATCATATACCAGAATGACATCGTGGCTGATGGCAAAAGTATTTGAAAATCTTGAAGAAGGAATGTTTAAGAACAGGCCCTCGGAGAAATTGTTTAATAAGAGTATCCATGAAGATCTGGAAATATCAATAGAAAAACTTAGAAATGAACTTGGAAAAGGTTTTATAGAATCAGATTTGGTATTGGATAGTCGGGAATATAAATATGAAGATATATGGTTAAATAAAGAACCGTATGAGAGAGTATGTGCCAGGCTTGGAAATTTTAAAATATCTGTGACATGGCTGGCTGGAAAACTTCCCGAACATTTGGAAAAAAACTTCCAAAAATTTGTAAAAACAAATCTTAGGGATAACAAAACAGGTCCATTTTATCTTCAGTATTTTATGAGATCACAAAAACCATATTGCTTATATCATATGTTATATAGTGCTTCCAGAGACTGTAGAGCAGAACGAAATATAGGTATGTGTAAATCAACAGAATTGGCAGAAAAAATAGAAAAAATTTTTGAGGAAGGTAAGGAACAGAAATTACCTGAACAGAGGAAACGGATTCTGAAAGAGTATTGTAAGGCAGTAGAATCCTGGTATAAAAATGAAACAGAAATTTTTTTGAATGAAAAAATGGAAGAAGTTCTGGAAGCGATGATAGAAAGATTAGATGCATACTATAAAAATTTTTTAAGACCGCTGACAGATATACTTGTGTGTGTGCAGGAAGTTTTGAAAGACAATATGGAATATATAAAGACACACCCAGGCCAAAAAACAGATGTACTGATTCAGCAGATGGAAGCAGAAACAACTGAAAAAGACATATTCAAAACTGTAGCTGATAAATTTTGTGAAAGTATGTCTGCAAATATTCGCAAATGGATTGGAAGAGAACTGGAAAATGTAACTGCTGAGATTTCAGCAGATGTGGATATTCAGGGAGCGTTGGCTGAATTCACAGCAGAGAATTTCAGACGGTATTTATCTTTTACTATAGAAGATGCCATGAGAGCAGAGGTACAGCCTGGAGAAAGTATAGAAAAAAATATAGAAAAAAATATAGAAAAACTTCTGAAGAACACATCAATTTTATACAGCAAAAACAGGAATTTGGCCAATGAGATAGATGAATATTGGGAGCTGGATATTCCAGAAAGATGCAGGAAAATTTATAGCACAGCAGAAAAATATATAAAAAAACATGGATTGCAGCATGTTCTAAGGATTAAGGAAAAGAAAGAAAGTGACAGAATCAGTATACTTAAATGTGGGTGTGGTTATCCCTTATATGCCAATAACTTTATCAGGGAAATGGAAATAGCTTATGAACGGCAGATATCATGTCAGTATAGGAAAAAATATGAGGGGCCAATCCATTTGAATCCGGAATGGGCAGAACGCCTGCCTTCTCCGAATATTGAACTAGCATGGGGCAAATGAGGTCTTGTAACAGATAACAAAGAGTGAGGAAAACTATATGAATGAAACACAAAGAGAATGGTTGGAATCAACATTAAGTCTTTCCAAAAACGGAGGGATTTCAGGAAAAAAGACAGAGACAGGCACAGAGGCAGCGGTTCTGCTGGTTGGTCTTGGCGGTGCTGGAGCAGATGCACTGCTCCAAATTAAGAAGCGGGTAAACAAAGAAATACAGAATCCCAATATTGAATATCTCGAAATTGACACAGATATGCATACCGCAGAAGCTGTTTGGGGTACTGAATGTTTGGCAAAAACAGAACAGGAATTTTGTGATATATCTGTAGATTCGCTTCAGAATATGCTCAATCAGGCAAAAGAAGCCAAAAGAGCCGGTGAAAAATGCTGGCAGTGGCTTGACGAAGGCGTTCAGGCTTATGCAGATCATGAAAGAATCGGATCATGTGGGATTCGTCAGCTTGGCAGAATGCAGCTTTTCATGAATATAGACAAAACTATCCACATGATTTCATCCAAGATAGACAGAGTACTGCAAAAAGGTGCAGGTCGTCTTGTGATTTCCGTGTGTTCTGGAATTTCCGGAGGAACAGGTGGTGGAATATTACTTGATGTGGCATATATTCTGCATAAGATAGCACATATGAAATTTGAAAACATTATAATGACAGGGTATGTGCTGATGCCTGATGTAGATGAAGTGAGATGTAACGGAAGTGAATCTCACAGGACTGCATGGAGAGCAAATGGATACGCCTGCCTGAAGGAGTTAGATTATTATACAAGGACAGGAGATGCGTATTGCCAGAAATTTCCAAATGGATTTGAACTGAATATGGCTGCCAGACCATTTAATTATGTGCATCTGATAAATTCGAAAGATGAGGTCGGGCATATATTAAGGTATGAGAAGATTTTGAGGGCTGTTACGGAAAGTATCATGATGCGTATTACCGGTCACTATGATACGTGTGGACCAGATATATTGTTAGGGCATCCGCATGATATCTATGGGGGATATTATGGCTCATTAGGACTCTCTGAAAGAAAAGTGCCGTGTACAGAGATCAATACATTATATATTTCAAGAGTGTTTGAAAATCTGGACATAAAGGTATTTAAAAATCATCCTACGGAAGAACAGTTTAATGTAAGTGTATTTAAGGATCTTGAGATGTCAGAAGAACATATTCGAAGTGCACTTTATAAAAATGTGACTGTTCAGAGACCTCTTCTGGAAGTGAAAAATTATAAATATGCTGATGTCTGGCCGAATAATGCACCATATCAGGCGGCTTACAACTGGCTTGCTGAGTTCCAGAGATCTGTTGCATCACAGGCGGTAAATCTTCCGGTGTATTTAGAGGAAAAATTCAAAGAATTTATAAAACGAAATCTAAAAGATAGAAAAACAGGACCGTTTTACCTCCGCTATTATGTGAAATCTCAGACTTCTTATTGTCTGGAACATATGCTTGAAGGTTTTCGTAAATACTGTGTTGAGATACAGGTGCAGTGTGTAGCAAAGTCAGAAGAGTTAAGGAAGACTATGTATCAGGTATTTGCAGAAGGTGCAAATGCAGGGATTTTTAACAAACAGAGAGCGTTGCAAAACTATCTGAAAGCGTTAAATACCTGGTATAGAAATGAGGAACATGCATTTCTTTATGAAAAGATGGTAGAAGTCCTGGAAGCTATACAATTTAGAATTAATCTATATTATGAGAATATTTTACAGCCATTAACAGACACATTATGGCAGGTATCGGAGATTTGTGCACAGAATGTATGGTATATACAGAAAAATTCACGGGATATGCAGATAGATGTAGAGAAAAACTGGATTATACAGCCGTTAGAGTTCGAAAGTCTCCACGAGAAGAAATCTCATGAATTAGTGGAATGGACTGCAAATACATTTGTAGAATATTTGTATGAAAATCTTCGTGAATGGATCGGAAGAGACGTGGATAATGTAGACGATAGTTGGGGAACGGGTATAGATATTGCAGGGTCACTTGAACAGTTTATTTATAACAGTCATCTTTGTGCGTTACATCATGAATATATTGAAAACAGCATATATCTGAAAGAAACATTGCCTGAAAAGTACATAGAAAACCTGATTCAAAATCTGTGTACAGAATCATCTTTGATGTATAGCTTAGCAAAGGATGGGGGTAGCGACAGAGAACTTGTTATATTGTATATTCCTGCATCCGCGAGGAAGGTTTGTGACATTACAAGAAAATTTCTTGAAGAGAAGAATTGGTGGCAGGCTCGGATTATAGAAAGTAATATGACAGACAGGATATCCATTATTAGAGTCGGAACAATACCCTCATTATCTTCTAATGCATTTCTTCCAGATATGAAGATGGCTTATGAAGCAAGAGAAGAATTCTCTGATCCGAGTGGAATTGATTTACATTTAGAGTGTAGAGATATTCTGTTTGACGATGACATCGGGAATGAGAGTGATGAGGCGTAAGCAGCAGATAAAAAATACATATTTCAAGTGAGCATAATTAAATAAAAAATGATCTCTCGGAATTCTGATTGATCATGCCAGCGAAACTCTGGCATTGAACTTTGAAAAGTAAATATTGTTTGTAGAACAAAAAACGGCATGAGAAATAAACATAGCTTTCACTATGTCTCTAAGCATGGTATGATAATCAATAGGATTATGCTACATCCAAAATCAACTTTCTCAGGGTGGATTCAGATGGCATATCCCATGCATCCAGATGCTGTAACATCAGGATGTGATAGAGGCGGCAGTACCACATCTTAGTAGAGCGGTATCTGCCGTCTTCCAATTTGAAGTCTGATTTCTCACGTTTGTTTGAACGTTCTGCAGATGTTCGTGCATTGTATTCCAGTTTCCATTCTTTGCTGCTTCTTGGTGGATGATTAAAGAGTCTTGGGTTGTCGTTTAAAATCAAATGGACGGTACGTCCATATTTAGCGTTTGAGCATGGGTTGTCACAGGTACAGGAAATACAGCCGCCGGCATGACTGATCTTCGGGCATTTGAATTTCATGCGTCCTTTTGCAGCCTCGATACCATCGCGCCGCATCCGGTGTCTGGCTGGGCAGATAGGGACTCCATCTTTATCAATGGTAAAATCATTTTTATAGACGGGTGGTCTTCCAGCTTTGCTGTTCAGATCAATAAATGGAGTGATGTTTTGGCGCTTAAAGTATTGATAGTAAGGCATGGCATCATGTGCGGAATCTAAAAGTACTTTTGATACTTTGTAATCCGGAAGGAATGATCGCATTCGGAAAAAAGCTTGAAGGAATCCATGCGAATCATGCATTGAAGCACAGGAATAATGGGGAAATACCGGGAGATCACTCTGTGAATCGACCAGCATATATAAATCATATCCATGATAAAAACAGTCGCGAGAGGAATCCCAGCCGATGTCACAGTCAGGCTGAGAAAAGTAACGGTCACAGTTACAGTCAGAGATGCCATTTTCCTTACATTTGCAAATGCGTTTTTTGCGTTCTCTGTGGGAAGTGACAACAGGAGTCCCATCACCGGCAAGAGCAAGGTTATCCTTATGGATCAGGCCTTTTTCCACGGAGACATCCAGAAATTCTTTCTGATAGATTTTAAAGAGAGAAGCGTAAGGCTGGTCATTGAGGGAAAAAGATGTCTTTTCCAGTTGAGGCAGAAGATCAGCAACGGTTGTTTTTTCAACTGAAGCAGCTTTTTCTCCTTTGGTGTCTGGCTTTTTTACTTTTTTCTTTTTGAGAGGACGGATATGGGGAGAAAGGTTATCAGAACTTGAATCCCAAAGTTTCCTGAAAAAATCATAAAAAGTACCAACACCAGGAGTATTCCCAAAGTCAAATCCACTGAGGATAGCATAAAGGGGATTGATCTTAAGCTGAGCAGCCCAATCGGTAATAGAATGGACTTTAAAATCGATAGATAAAAGATAAGAGCGCTGCATACAGGAAGGAACTCTTGGAGCAGGGCCAAACCTGGAATATTTATCAGCTAAAAGGACATCGGTATCCGAGAGATCAAGATGCCAAAAGCGTTCAATGATATCCCAGGTGGAACGGGCAAGGGCATCGGGAACAGGATAATATTTACGAAGATTTTTAACAACAAAGTTTTGGTAGTCGGAATGACTGCCGCAATTAACAGGTAACAAGAAAATCGCCTCCAATCGAAAAATGTACTTTTGATCAAGGGCGCAAAGCGCCACATTTTTCGGTAGATTTGTCAAGCGATTTCGGCAAAAAAGTGGGGGATTTTATAAAATGAGGAATCTGAAAGCCTTGATTTTAGCGAGCTGAAGATTCCGAGAGATTATAAATAAGAAAGGAGGGGGAATATAGATGGAGAGTTTCATAGAGTCAATGTTAAGTCTTTCCCAAAATGGAGGAATTCCAGGAGGAAAGGCAACGACAGACAGAACTACAGCAGTTCTGCTGGTGGGTCTTGGAGGTGCTGGTGCAGATGCACTGCTTCAGATTAAAAATCAGATAAACAGAAAGGTATATGATCCGAATGTTGAGTATCTTGAAATTGATACAGATGAGTCTGTGGCAAAAGCAACTTATAATACGACAAGTTTCTCAGAAACAGAAGAGGAATTTTGTGATATTTCTGTAGATTCAATCCAGAGTATGCTCAATCGGGTAAAAGAAGCCAAGAGTTTATTTGGTGAAGAATGCTGGAAGTGGGTTGACGAGAGAATTCAGGTTTATGGAGAGTATGGAAGAACCGGGGCATGTAGAATTCGCCAGATTGGAAGAATGCAGCTTTTTATGAATATAAATAAAGTCATGGACAGCGTTTCTGCCAAGATTGACAGACTGCTGCAGAAAGAACCAGAACGTCTTGTGATTTCAGTGTGTTCTGGAATTTCCGGAGGAACCGGCAGTGGTATATTACTTGACATGGCATATATTTTGCGTAAAGTAGCACAAGCAAAAATACCCAATACCATAACAATGGGATACGTGGTGATGCCTGATGTAGACGAAATGAGAATTGACGGAAGCAAAACACATAGAACTGCATTAAGAGCAAATGGCTATGCCTGTCTGAAAGAGCTGGATTATTATACCAGGATAGAAGAACTCTGGAATAGCACTAAAAGGGAACCTCGCTATAAGCAGATTTTTCCAAATGGATTTAAGGTGGATGTGGTAGATCGACCATTTGAGTATTTGCATTTGATAAATGCGAAAGATATTAATGGAAATGTGTTAAGTTATACAAAAATCTGGGAATCTGTTGCAAAAAATATCATGATGTATGTTATTGGTCAATATGATATAGAGGCATACGAACCAAATATACTGAGATTGTATGAATTGAAGACATATCGTTGGTATCCACGCAAAGGATATTTCTCATTAGGAACATCTGAAATAAAAATGCCGTGTACAGAAATTCGAGCATTGTTTATTTCCAGAATATTTGAAAATCTGGAGATAAGTGTATTCGAAAATCGTCCTACAGAAAATCAATTTAATATAAGCGTATTTAAGGATCTTGAACTGTCGGAAGAATGTATTCGAAGTGTGCTTTATAAAAGTGTGACTGTTCAGAGACCTTTTCTGGAGGGGAAAATTTATAAATATGCTGATGTCTGGACGAACAATGCTCCATATCAGACAGTTTACTACTGGCTTGGTATGTTCCAGAAATCTGTTGCATCACAGGCGGCAAATCTTCCGGTGTATTTAGAGGAAAAATTTAAAGAATTTATAAAACGAAATCTTAAAGATAGAAAAACAGGACCGTTTTATCTCCGCTATTATGTGAAATCACAGACTCCTTATTGTCTGGCACATATGCTTGAAAGTTTTCGTCGATGCTACTTTGAATTACAACAGCAATGTACTTGCAAATCAAAGGAGTTAAAAAATGATATGCAACAGGCGTTTGTTGAAGGTTCAAATGCAGGACTCTTCAATAGGAAAAAAGCATTGAAAAACTATCTGAAAGCGTTAGATGCCTGGTATAGAAATGAAGAACATGCATTTCTTTATGAAAAGATGGCAGAAGTCTTGGAAACTATACAATTTAGAATTAATCTGTATTATGAGAAGATTTTACAACCATTAACAAATACATTAAATCGGATGTCAGAGATTTGTGCCGAAAATGTACAGTATCTACAGTCGGTTTCAGAAAAAAGCTGGATCATACAACCGTTGGAGTTTGAAAAATTTCAGGAGAAAAAATTCCATGAATTAGCGGAGAAGGCTGCAAATGATTTTACAGAATATCTGTATGAAAATCTTCGCAAATGGATTGGAAGAGACATTGATAATGTGGATGAGGATTCGAAAACGGATATAGACATTGAAGAGTCTCTTAGAAACTTTATTTACGATAGTAGACTTTATAATGAACTGGGTTATGAGGATATAGAAAGAAATATATATACGACGAAATTATATAAAGAAATGTCACCGGAAGATTATATGGTAAATTTATTTCAGGATTTGTTAAAAGAAGCACCGTTAATGTACAGAGATAATTTCCAAAATCATGATTACGACAGGGAATTTGTTATGTTATATGTTCCGGCGAATGAACAGATACTTTATCGTACTGCAATAGAATTCCGGCGGAAAATAAATGAAATCTGGTTTGCCAGAAGTAGAATGTCAGACAGGATATCCATTATTAGAGGAAGAGCGATATCATCGTTATCTTCCAATGCATTTCTCCCAGACATGAAGAGAGCCTATGAAGAGATAAAAACAACTGGAAATTCAGGAGGAATTGACTTGCGGTCAGAATGCCGGGATATCCTGTTTGAAGATGACATAGCAAATAGTATTGATGAAGAACAAAGATAATATTTAAAAGAAATTGTGTTGTAAATATTTACAATTACGATAAAAAGACAAGAAAGGAAAGTAAGGACATGGCAGAAGAGGCAAAAGTAAGCTTATTAGAAAGGTCATTAAGTCTTTCAAAAAATGGTGGAATCTATTATGGAGGGGCACGAGTAGAAGCTGACGAACGAACTGCGGTTTTGTTTGTGGGTCTTGGAGGAAGTGGCGCAGATGCTCTGCTTCGTATTAAAGATCAGGTAAAAAACAGAATGATCCTTCCGTCAGACCAGTCAAGTGCTCCAATTGCAGATCAGCCGAAAAATATTGGATTTTTAGAAATCGATACAGACAATTCCGTTCAAAAAGCAGCGTATGGTACTGCACATTTTGATCAGTTTGGAAAAGAATTCTGCGATATTTCAGTGAAATCAACACCAGATGTAATTTCAGACATCAAAAAAGCAAAAAAAGCAGGAGAGGAATGCTGGCAGTGGTTTGACGATGATGTAAATCAGGTAGCAGGTTCCAATGGAGCAGGAGGAATACGCCAGATTGGTCGAATGCTTCTGATGAACAATATTACAAAGGTAATTAATGCCGTTGCAGGTAAAATTGATAGTTTGACACAAAATAATTCTAATATTGGAAAACTTCAGATTTACGTATTTTCTGGTATTTCAGGTGGAACCGGTGCAGGTACATTTCTCGATATGGCGTATATTCTGCGGAAAATAGCCAAAACCAAAAATCCTAATGTAAATCTTTTAGGATATTTGATTATGACAGATGTAAATGAATTGAATGGTGGCAAAAAAGAGTCATTAAGAACAAATGGTTTTTCCTGTCTGAAAGAACTGGATTACTGGATGAGTTCAGCAGAACATGAAGATCGTTATTATCAGAAATTTCCAAATGGTTTTGAATTAAATGAGCATGACTGCCCGTTTGATTTTTGCCATTTGCTGGATGCTTCTGATATTGACGGGCATAATTTTAATTATGATAAAATTCTGAGATCTGTAGCAGAGAATGTTTTTGCATATATTGCAGGAGAGTCTGGGGGAGATAGTTCGACAAGTACAATGTCCTCTCTGTATGATAATATTCGAGGCTATATTACAACGCTTAGCGCAACTGTAAAATATCCTGCATGCTATAATTTTCTTTCATTAGGTGCATCAAAAATAGAGATTCCATATACTGAAATCTCAACACTGGTTGCAGCCAGAGTATTTCAGCGGCTTAATGCAGGAATGTTCCAAAACAGACCGACAGAAAATCAGTTTAACATGAGTGTATTTAAGGATCTTGAGATGACGGAAGAGTGTATCCGAAGTGCACTTTATAAAAATGTGACTGTTCAGAGACCTCTTCTGGAAGTGAAAAATTATAAATATGCTGATGTTTGGCCGAACAATGCGCCATATCAGGCAGTCCACAACTGGCTTGCTGTGTTCCAGAGATCTGTTGTGCCACAGGCGGCAAACCTTCCGGCGTATTTAGAGGGAAAATTAAAAGAATTTATAAAACGAAATCTTAAAGATAAAAAAACAGGACCGGTTTACCTCAGATATTATGTAAAATCACAGGAGTCTTATTGCCTGTATCATATGCTTGAAGGTTTCCGTAAATATTGTTCTGAATTACAGACCCAGTGTGTGTCGAAATCAAAAGAATTGAAGGATAATCTGAATCAGGCTTTTGCAGCAGGAAGTAATCTGGGAGCTTTTGACAGTAAGTCAAAGGCACTGGACAGATATCTGAAAGCGTTAAATGCCTGGTACAGAAATGAAGAACATGGATTTCTGAACGAAAAGATTGTAGAAGTACTGGAAGCAGTAAAGGCAAGACTGGAGCTGTACTATAACAATATCTTAAGACCACTGACAGATATTTTAATGGAACTGCCGGATATTTTTGATCAAAATGTAGAATATATCAGAGTAAATTCCAGCAAAGTAGATGAAAGTACAGATATTCTGATTAAACCGCTCGAGTTTGAACAGACAAGAAAGAATGCGTTTGATACAGCAGTGGTGCAGGCAGAGAATAATTTCCTGGAGAGTCTTTCTACGAATATTCGTAAATGGATAGGCAGAGATATTGATGGTGTTGATGCAAATATTGGAACTGGTATGGATATTTCAGGCTTTATTTCTAATTTTATATCCGAAAATTTCCAGACTTTACTGACAATAAATATGGAATCTGTCATGAACACCAAATTGAAGAATGGGCAAAGTCTGGATGATTATATAAGAAGCTGCGTAGAGAAACTATTAAGTTCATCTTATCCAATGTATAAACAAACTACAGGAATTGTAGATGAAGTTGAAGAATTTGCAATAATCTCAGTACCGGATAATTGCCCGAATATTTATGCGGTGACAACGCAGCATCTTGCGACAAAGAATTTGAGTAAAAAGATAATGGTAAAAAAGAGTAAGGAAGAGAGCCGTATGTATATCATCAAAATTACAAGTGGCTATCCGTTATACTCTAATGATTTTATTGCAAAAATGGAGACAGAATACGAAAAACTTATGGGTAATCAGACAACAACCAGTGGAAAACATTTAAATCCAGAATGGCGAGACAGATTAGCTTCACCATGTATTCAATTAGCATGGAAATATCCATATGAGTGTACAAGAACAAAGAAACGAAATGAAAAATACAAAGCTCTTTTTGATAAATGTTATGCGAATAAAATAATTGACAGGGAACAGGACTGCTTTAAGTTAAAAAGGTCAAATCCGGAAGTAGCAAAAAATGTGAGCAGGGCAAATCTGACAGCAACAACGATTCTTGGAAAAATGGAACAGTTTGAAAAAATCAAATCAAAACTGTGGGATGGTACAGATGGTGTGAAATTGTTCACTTGTGGTACTTATATGAAGGGACAGCCAGATGGAGATTTGGAAAATGTAAAAGAAAATATGCTTCGTTTTCCGCTTATCCTTGATATTCTGGAAGAGGAAAGTGAACTGGCAGACAAGATTGAGGCAATTGAGGAAGAACTGCATTATCCGAAATATTTCACAATGGCAAATATGAATCATATGATCCGGGTACATAAACTTACAGGTGATACCTCTTACCAGAGAACAGATACAGATCCGTTCCCGATCAGATTGACCAAAGGTCAGGAAATGCATCCGGATTATAAAGAGTATCAGATTTACCAGAGTTTCTGCAGAAGTTTGAATAAAGATATCAAGGAAGAAATCGAACTTCAGTATGAAAACCTTAAAAAACGTATCGAGATGAGTCCGAACGCTCTGGAAGAATATATTGGGGAAATCAAAAAATACATCCAGATCTACGAGAAACAGACAGAAAAGGCACGCAATGAGATGTACAATGCAGGAAAGGAAGAACGACCGGCATTCCTTGAAAAAATTGAATTTTATCAGGGCTGCATTGAAGAATTAGAACGTATGCTTCCGATAGATGATGATGATGGAACGAAGACAACCCCAGAACCAGAACCAGCACCAGTTCCAACTCCGGCACCGGAACCGGCACCAACTCCACAGTATGGTCAGGACCAGTACGGTCAGCCGCAGTATGGTCAGCCGCAGTATGGTCAGGGCCAGTACGGTCAGCCGCAGTATGGTCCACAGGGAGGCCAGAATCAGTATGGCCAGC
>OGCN01002147.1_pt1 | contig 22470 bp, 41 predicted proteins | sample 1570181 | NCBI WGS metagenome assembly OGCN01 (sample SAMEA4370584, study PRJEB24528) | human gut metagenome | reverse complement strand
ACCCGATGGTTGGTATGACAGTTGCTGTAGCTGTAGCCGTACAGGAAGCTGCAGATGCTGGCAAGTTCTAAATAATCCAGTAAAATCAAGGATTTAAGGTGATGTATGATGCGGCTGAAATCGTAAGAAAGTAAGCCGCTAGTACATTATTAATACATTATTTATATACTCATATTAGTACACTTGATACAAACTATCTTATTTTTTCGATTTCAGTTTGAAGCCAGCTGAACTCACGCTTAGTAAATACTTTCTCGGTTATATCGTTAATAGAATGACCGACCATATATTTAATAGCATATTCGTCAACTTTATATTTCTTGGCTTCAGTTATAAAATGTTCACGACCATCATGCGGTCTATGACTTGGGTTTAAATCCAATGCCCTTATTAAGTTTTTAAATCGTGTTTTATATTTATCGTATGTCATCCTGTAATCATTTTTGATATAAGCAGGCTCACGACAATTGACTAAATATTCACTTCCTATGCATTTGGCTTCATTATACAACCGTTGAACTAATGGACGAATTTTTGTGTGAATTGGAACTGGGCGATTAATACCGGCTTTAGTTTTCATTCCACCAACAAAAATCCACTTCGTCAAATCTACATTTTCTATTTTGAGATTGAGAAGTTCTTGCGGTCTCCATCCTGAATAACATTGAATTAAAAGTACGTCGGCATAGGGTATATCATAATTTTTCCATAATTTACACATCTCTTGAACGCTAAACGGCATATGTTCTACTCTTTCGTTTTCTATCGCTTCTTGTATTTCTTTGGATATATTAAAAGAACGAGCATAATTCACCGTAACAATTTCATGTTCTAAAGCATAATCACCCATTAAATTAAATATTGATTTAATTCTATGTTTAGTAGTTGGTGACGGCTTACGTGTTTCTCCCTTATATTCGAAAGTACCTTCTTCCATGCATCCTTTAATATGCCTCGATCTAATATCTTTAAATCTCATATCGTATACAGATGAGCAGTAATGCCATGCTGCCGCTATCGATCGTCCGTATGATTCATTTTTGGTTTTCATGAACTCGGGAAACCATTTTTCATAGATTTCTTTAACTGTCAAATCTTCATCCAAATCATATGGATTCTTATTGTATTCCACTAAAGCAGCATAAGCTTCATTATAAGTAGAGAAATAAGATACTGGTTTCAATGGTTTGCCAATGGGTTGACCAGTTGATGTTTTGCCAACTGTAACCATTGCTCGAAACGGTCTTCTTAAATTGCGATTCTTTATTTCCGTTATCCTTCCGAATCCGTTAGGTAGACGCCTCCTTTTCGCATTCTTTTTTGATGATTTTACTGTTTCTTCTACAACTGTTTTTATTGGGTATCCGCAATGCGGACATGAAACAGCTTTGTCACTTACTTGTAGTTCACATTCTGGACATAGTATTAACATAATTACCAAACCTTTCCAGTTGATTTTTATGAACTTGCCGTATAAAGTTATATACCATAGGGTGTACTAACGAGTCAAGTAGTACATGTGATGAAAAATTGGAGGTTTTAAATTATGAAATGTGAATGTGGCGGTGATATGAAACACCACGATAAGGCAGTTAGAATCGTTAGAGAGAAGGGCGGTGCAAAACATCGTATTTACATAGAACGAGTAAAATGCGAAAAATGCGGAAAGATTAGAAGGATTTTTCCAGAAAATATTTTACCGCACAAGCAGTACGATAAAGAAATTGTCGATGGTGTTAAAGAAGGGCTGATCGATAGCGATACTCTTGGATTTGAAGACTATCCTTGCGAATTGACTATGAAGCATTGGAGAGAAGAGTTTGCTATGGAATTCTGTCCGCATATTTTACAAGCTCCTATATGGAATGCATATGAAAGGAGTGTTTAGATGTTAGGATTAGCAATTTTTTTCACAGGAGCAGCAGTTTACTGTTGGATAAAAGTATTTTCCGACAATGACTAAATTTCAAAGAGATTCAAAGATTAGAGCCTATCAAGGGCTCTTTTCTTTTTTTTGCGCGAAATTTACATGTTCATATATGAATACAATAGCATTAATTATATGGAGGTATATATTATGAGTAAACAGACAAAAGTAGAATTAACGAAAGTATTGGTAGTTATTGAAACGATTATAGCATTTGTTATAACAATGCTTATAAACCAGACAATAGCTATTGCACTGTTTGTTATGATGACAATTGTTGTTTGTGTAATGGGAAACGATAATATTAATGAAAGTGAATCAAAAGAGGAAGAGATTTAACAGTCTCTTTTTCTTTTTTGCCAATTTTATCCATGTATTCTTTTTAACAAAACGTCACACGAGTCATAGAATAGCCATTGAAAGGAGATGGTTGTAATGGAACAAATTGAATTTGGTAAGGGTGGCGTTCCGGTAAGAATCGTGGCTGAAATATATGGAAAAGACCCTTCTTGGATAAGAGCTGGTCTTATAACCGGATATTTACCAATAGGGAACGCAACAAGAAATGGTCAGGTGATAACGTCAATTGACCAAATGAACAGTAAGTTCGGCAGAATAAATTATTATATTTCACCGAAAAAACTGTACGATGAAACAGGTTATATTTGGAAAGGGAGGAAGTAATCATGAGAACAACCGTATCAAAGAAAAACAAATATTGGATTAGCAGACACAGATATTTAGAACTTTCGCATTTCTGTGCTCAGTATAATGAATGGATTAAAATTCGAAACGATTTGGAAGGACTTCAGAGAGCTGTAGTGGCTACATATTCAGTTCCGAACAAAACTGATATTTCTGATCCAACTGCAACTACTGCCGAGAAGATTCTGTTCTATAGTGAGCGAATCGACATGGTGAATAATGCAGCAAAAGAAGCTGATCCGATACTTGCTAAATACATAGTAAAGTGTGCAACAAACGGATATTCATACGACAAATTAAGAACTAAAGAGAAAATACCGTGTTGTAGGCAGGTATTTTACGAAGTGTATAGATGCTTCTTCTGGCATTTGAGTAATGCGCGAAAATAGCATATGCTCTTATGCAAATAAACGAAAGGAGAACATTTATTATGGATTATGGTATGTTATTGGAAGATGTCAAAGAAGTGTCCAAAGATGCCTTGAAAGAAGTTTCTTTCAGAATCAATGAAGCGTTTATACAGTATATTAAAGAACTCGACATTGATTATGAAATCAAGAAAGATCTTATCATCAAGTCTAAGGACAGAGCATTCTTTGACATGCTGCTAATTAATGCACTTAAAGATTAAGTGTTTACCAGCTTATTAAAACCGAGAGGGTATTCGCGAAAAACGAATGCTCTCTTAGTTTTTGCAAAATTATTTATTGATGGAGTTGCCGATTATATTCGATATGTGTTCATAGGATGCTCTACGATCAGCAAGTGCTTCATCAAGTGATTTGTCACCGTATACATCCTGCACTTGTTCAACGGTCCATGCATCGCCGAACTCACCAGTGGTTTCAATAAAAGTGTCAATTTCTACTTTGTTCATACTAAATACCTCCTTCTGCTATTTGGAGATTCATTATACATCTAAGTACGTTTAAAATCAATGCGCATATTTTACAAATCGCTTTATGAGAACAAACGATAAGGAGGTAACGAATATGTTATTATTTGGAGCATTAGTAGCAGCGTTGATACTTATAGGAATTATTGTAGCGGTTGTTGTAGGGACAGCTGGTATAGCATTCTTTGTAGTATTCGGCGATGTAATTGTATGCATCGCAATAATAGTATTCTTAGTCAAACTTATATTTGGCAGAAAGAAAAAGAAGTAAGACAGTATAAGAGACTTTTGGCGAGACTAGCCTGGTCTCTTAGCTTTCGCATATTTTACAGTTCCTTGTATGAAAGGAGTGATGTTTTATGAGTAAAAAGTCAGTACCAGTTTACGACACTTTAGATTGTATGAGGCTTATTAAAAAGAGATTTCCGTGGATACCTAGATGTATCATACGGAGAGTTCTTTTTGCTGAAGAATTATACATGAATAAGATCGGTATAATTGACTATATACCAGAACTTAAAGCTTGGTATTTCAAAAAATAAAGAGCAAGAGTCCTAAACAAGGGCTCTTTTCTTTTATCAAAACAATTTTTATGCTATAATTATATTTCTATGATTTATGGGGTGGTTAAAATGAACATACATGGAATAGAGTATGACTCAATGCTGAATGGTGATGGATTAAGAGCAATTATTTGGGTGTCTGGGTGCAATCATAAATGTCCTGGATGCCAGAATCCACAGACATGGGATTCGAATAGTGGAAGTCCTATTGCTACAGATGACTTGAATCGCTTATTTAATTATTTGGATAAAGGTTATCCATCTGGTGTAACGTTCTCTGGCGGTGATCCATTATTTCCGGATAACCGTAGCACAGTATTATATTTGTGCAAGTTATTAAAAGAAAAGTATCCAAACAAGACCATCTGGATGTATACGGGATATTTATATGACGAAGTTAAAGATTTGGAAATTCTGAAATACGTAGATGTGCTGGTAGACGGACCATTTAAGAAGGATTTGGCAGATGTAAATTATCACTGGGCTGGCTCCACAAATCAAAAGGTAATCAATTTACATCACGCAGCAATCCAAAATGTATGATATTTTGTTATGGAAGAAAGGAGTAAAGTTGATGAGTTTATTATGGACTGCCGTAGTCTTATGTGTTGGCATGATATTTGGAATCTGGTTAACCAAGATCATATTGCCTACAGGAAAGTTACTTATTGATCGTACAAAAGATAATAAAAATGTAATGACATTTAGTCTTGGATCACTTGACCCAGATGAATTAGTGAAACACAAAGTGATGCTGATTCGGATAAAAGAAGTCACACGGAAATAGCATGTCCTTACATGAAAGGAGTGATATTTTATGAAGAAAACTATAATATTCGATGAAAGATCGCCAAGATGGAATAAGAATGGACGTATTAATGGGTTAACACTGGCAGATTACGAGTACTGGCTAAACGATATGTTACAAATGAACAGGTGTTTGTTATTACGAGATGTATATGAACAACTGGGTATTCCGATAACAAGAGAATCATTTGTTGCAGGCTGGGTAATTAGTTCGGTACCGCATTTTGAATTCGAATGTCATCTTAAACCAAATGGTGCGATTGAAATCATATTACCAGAGATGGAATCAGATATACGATATTCATTTCCTTCAGAACAAGAGTCCTAGACAAGGGCTCTTTTCTTTTGCGCTTTTTAAACAATCCCTTATATGAAACAAATTTATATTTCAATGAGAAAGGAGAAATTTTATGAGTAACGAATTGTTGGATACGGAGATTAAGAGGTTATTTAAAGAACTTGAATCCAAAACTCCGGGTAGTAAAGAGTATAATGACGTACAGGATTGCCTGAACATCTTATACAAATTGAAGTTGGAAGAAGACAAGAACCATGAAAATGCTGAAATTCAGCGTCAGAAAAATGAGGACGATAAAGAGTATCAGAATCGTGATATTGACTTGAAAGAACAGCAGATTCAGGAGAACAAGGCTTTCAACTGGCTAAGATTTGGAGTAGATGTGGCGGGCATTGCTTTGCCATTGATATTCTGCAGAAAGACCTGGAGAGAAGGACTCAAGATTGAGAAATTAGACCAATTTATTGGATCTCCGTCAGCAAAAAATGCATTAAAATTCTTCACACCGTGGAGAAAGAAATAAGTTTCAAAGAGAGGGATCATGTATTATACATGGTCTCTTGATTTTTCTTCAATATTCAATTCCAATGTGATATACTACAAATATCTATACGAAGGAGGAATGCGATTATGAGTAAACAGTACTGCCCTGAGTGTCACATTGAAATGGATTATAAAGCTAAAGATGAGTATTGGATATGCCCGGAATGCGGTCATACTACTGATTTGGATGACGTGAAACTGGGTATTGATTATCCAACATTGGAATCTACGTATGAAGATGAAGAAGAATCATATGATCCGGAAGCAAAGTATGAAGATACATATAGAAGAAATGAGGAGTTTCCGGGAATCAATTATAATGATTTGTATGAAGAGGATTGAGCGTATGAAGAAACTTAAATTGTTATATATCAGTTTATTGTGTGCTTGTATGATTATCGGTATTATACCAAGTGCGAATGTTCAAGCTGCTGATGATGGTACAGCTGTTATTTTAGCACAAGAGTATTCTACTAAGGCTAGCGGAGTTGGTTCGTTGTTTTATGATGCCATAGCATTTGACATGGCCAATCTTAATCCTACTTATACGTATGATATTTATTATAAGAAATATGGCGCGAAAAAATATCGTTTTTACAAAAGCTATTCTGCAAAAGGCAATGAAGAAGATGCTTTTTGGGAAACATACATGGCCGTTTCTCAAATTAGATATCACAATGTTCATAGAATGTGGCTTACAAGAACCGCAGCAAATACCAAGTATTGTATTCGTGTAAAAACTAGGGAAACTGGCAGATGGTCTAAGACAGGAACATTTTGGTCGGCAGCTAAGAATCCTAAATACAAACGAAATGGCAGACGTTTGACATGGAGTAAAACAAAAGGAGCAGCTGGCTATATTGCAGAATCTCGTAAATACGTATGGTACGAATGGCATGACGGTGTACCTGTATATTACGGAAACTACAAATTTAATGATCAAGTTTTATCAGCTAATAAACGTTCAATACTTGCCCCAAACGGATATAGTGCACGAAGTGTATACGCCTACACTAAGCATGGCAAATATTATTATGTTGACGGATACGGCTGTTTTAAAAACAAGAAAGAACTGAAGATTGTTCCTGGTTTTCCAGAGGAAGCTTATAAACTTCGTAGACGAGTTGGATTGGATAATTTAATTTATTATTAATTCGCATCGATTACATCCCCCTTATATGAAAAAACTTTATAAGGAGGATTATGAAATGAGCGAAAAACAGGTATCATTTGAAGATTTCCGTAAGGAGCAAAAGAAACGAGAACGTAAGGAGAAACTCTGTAACGGGGTGAAAAAATGTACAGATTGGATTCAGAACAATAAAGAAGTTGCAATTGGAATCGGAACGTTTGCTGTTGGTGCAGGTGGATCTATGATAAAAGGTCTGGCTAAGCGACAGAAAGTGAAAGAAGAGAAACAATTGAAAAATAACTATTGCTATGATCGGAGTCTCGGACATTATTGGAAACTCCGCAGAGAGCTGACGAACGAAGAGTGGATCGCAATCGATAAGCGGAAACGGAATGGTGAACGGTTAGGTGATATTTTAGCCGAATTAAAAGTATTGAAGTAATATTCATAAGAGCTTGTGCTTAATTGCATGGGCTCTTATTTTTGTTCTTTCGCAAAATTTACATGCTCCTATATGAAAAACTATATTTTAGGAGGATAAAATCATGAAAGGTTGGATTAACGGAGTAACATTATTTATGAGGTATTTTTCTTATATTTGTGTATGGTTTGCATTTATAATGGCACTTATGTCATTTGATATACCAACACACGGCTTTGGCTGGGTGATGTATGTCATTGGTGTAGTGTGTATTTCATCATATATGACCATACGAGTTATAAGAACAGCTGAAAGAATGTTTAATGACAATCCGAAACGGAAGCAATTATCTCACCGATAGTTTAAGAAGAGAGGTCTACATTGACTTCTCTTTTTTCGCGCTTTTTACAATCTCCTATATGAAACAATGATCTGTGATTAAGAAAGGAGAAAATATGAGTGAACGAGTTACAGCTGATGATGTAAGGCACGTAGAAACAAAGATTATCATGACCGAAGATAAGATGTTTCGAGAGAAGAATTACTACAAGAAGCTGGAAATCAGAGAAGAGATTATATTTCTGAGGAAGAAATTACAGAAGATGCAGTTTCTATTTAAAGAGGGCTAATCAAGCTCTCTTTTCTTTTATGAAAGGAGTCGTTTATGAAAAAACCAAACAAATTCTACGCAAGAGTAAAACGTGGAGCACCAACTATATTTACGGTACTAAGTGTTGCTGGTGTGATTGCTACAGGTATTTTATCGGCAAGAGCAGCAAATAAGACCCGCAATACTGAAGAGTCCGAGAAATCAACAGTCGATAACTTCAAAGAAGGATGGAAGAATTATATTCCAGCTATTGCAGTTGGCGGAGTTACGATAGTTTGCTCCATTAGCTCCAACGTACTTAATCGACATCAGAGAGTAGCTCTTGTCAGTGCATATACGTTGGCAAGTAAATCTTATGAGGACTATAAGCGCAAAACAAAAGAACTTTATGGTGAAGAAGCTCATCAGAAAATTATGGAATCATTAGCGGCAGAGAAAGCCGAAGATGTTTATATTTCGACAGCTGATTTTGCCGGTTCATCGTCTTTAGCATGGGACAATCGTTCAGTTGAAGAAAAGCGAACGTTTTATGATAGTTATTCCAGACGATATTTTGAAAGTACTGTATGTCAAGTACTTGAAGCAGAGTATCACTTGAATCGTAACAGGTGTCTTGGTATGGACGTAACTGTGAATGATTTCTACGAATTTTTAGGCATCAAACCTATAAAAGGTGGCGACAAAATTGGATGGTGGTGGTCGGACGAAATATATTGGATTGATTTTATCCATCATAGAACAGAACTGGAAGACGGGTTGGAAATATATTTGATTGAATTTGTATATCAGCCGGGCTTAGATAACGAAGAAGATTGTTGATATTCGCGAAAAATGCAAGCCGTTATATGAAGACGGTAGAAAGGAGATAACTTATGAACAAAAAAACTTTATTGGGAATCATTCCTATTGTTGTGTTTGCTGCGTTACAGACAGCAATCTCAGAACTCAGGATGGATTTATCAATTAAAGAGGTGGTCAAAGAAGAGATCGCCAATCAGAAGTCAGAAGAAACAGAAGGGGAGTAGCAACTCCTCTTCACTTTTATTTAAGGAGAGAAAATCATGTTTAAATCAAATCTGAACAATTTCATGAAAAACATTGGTGCGAAATTAGGAGCAAATGCACCGGGAATCACAATTGGATTAGGCACAGGAGCAATCATCGTATCTGCAGTTATGGTTGGGGTAGCAACGCCTAGAGCAATGGAACTTATTGAGGATGCAAAAAAAGCTAAAGTCAAACGTTTAGAGAACGCTAGAAAGAAAGCTCCGGAAGATGCAGTTATCGATGAGGACGAAGAACTCACAGTGGTAGAAATCATCAAAGCTGGATGGAAACCTTATATGCCGGCGATTATGACAGCAGCGGTGGGTATTGCTTGTATTGTTGGTGGTACAAGAGTTAATGCAAGACGAAATGCAGCATTATCAGCAGCATATACAGTTGTAGAGCAGACTCTTAACGATTATACAGCAAAGACAAAAGAAATTGTTGGTGATAAGAAAGAAAAAGAAATTCGTGATGCTATTGCTGCTGATGAAATTAAAAAGAATCCTTACGAAGGGTGTAACGTAGTGAAAATTCCAAAGTTTGGAAATACGCTGTGTTATGACGTGCGAGCCAATGATTATTTCATGGGAGACTACAACATGATTAAGAAGATTGAGAATGATCTTAATCGAAGATTATTCAGTGAAATGTTTATATCCTTGAATGATCTTAGAGATGAATTTGGCTTGTGTCATGATAAAGAACTTGGCGATGATATAGGTTGGAATGTTGACCATCCTATCGAATTTACTATTACAACAATGCTGGCAGATAATAACGAACCATGTCTGGCTGTTAACTATGTAATTGCACCACGATACGATTACCGCAATTTGCACTGATGCGCATTTTTTACACAGTCTTATATGGAACAATAATACAATTTTCAGGAGGAAAACGAGATGAACGAAAACGAAATTATGGAACAGACAAATGAAACTGTTAACGATGTAAATGAGGTTGAAGAAACCGGTAATGACGGCGGCAGTATTGGCATTCTTGTTGTTGCTGGAGCGTTCGCGCTTGGCGGAGCAGCTGTAGTAGGAGCTAAGAAAGCATATCGTTGGTTTAAAGATCGGAAACACAAACCGGAAGTCGTTGATGGCGATGTTGAGTGCGTGAATGACGAAGACGTTTCGGAAGAAGAATCCGAGAATAAGTAATTGTTCAATAAGGAGTGGTGTTATCAAGCACTGCTCCTTTTTCTTTTTATTAAGGAGGATATTTATGTACAAATATGTATATAGAGGACCAGTATATTCGTTCGGTCGTATGCTTACTGATTGCTGGGTTGGCGAGACGTATGCTGTGACCATGAAGAAAGCCAGGAGTAATTTGTTTCATCAATGCAAAAAAGCACTTGGAATGTCAGAAACAGCAGCAATCTGTTTACCAGGAACAATAAGAGAGGAAAAAGTAGAGTATGTCGGATAGAGAAGAAAAGAAACCGAGACTTGAGAAGATGGTCGATGCTTCTGAGTATAAGCAGAAAGACACTGCAATAAATAAGTTAATTAAGGCTTTCATTCCAGACAATATATATGATCTTAAAGATTATATCGTCAGTGAGATCGTGATTCCGACGATCAAAGATGGTCTTGATGATACATGGAACGCTGTATTCAGGGGTAGCGGACGTAAGAAATCATCCAGCAGACGTGGAAGACGTTATTACGATGACGATGACGATATGCGCCCAGCTTACCGTAAATATTATGATGATCGCAGGAGAGATGATAGATACAGTGATGATCGATACTATCAACCAGAACGTTCTGATTTCAAGAATGTGAAATTCAAGAGCCGTGGAGATGCTGAGCGAATCTTAACAAAGATGGAAGATATTATCTATAAGAATCGATTTGTGAGTTTGCTGGATTTTTATGATCTTACCGGGCAGCCTACCAGATCCACAGATGATAACTACGGATGGACCAATTTGGATAGGGCTAAAGTGGAACGTTTGAGATCCGATAATGGATATATTATTCGTTTCCCAAGCCCAATGCCGCTTGATCGTGAGTATGATTAATTTATATTTTGAAAAAATTTCAGTTACCAAAAATTACACTTAAAGGTAAAGCAAAAAGAATTGTAGTAAAGGCAAAAATCAAAAGCCCAACAATTATGATTGTGGCAGGAGTCGCCGGTGTTGTAGGCGGAACAGTTATGGCGTGTAGAGCAACTATGAAACTCAAACCTATTCTGGATGAGGGAAAAGAAGCTACCAATAACATTCACGAGTATGCCAGCTCCGATGAAGCGAAAGAGAAAGGTTATACAGAAAAAGAAGAAACAAAAGCAGTAGTTGTTGAGAATCTGAAAACAGCTGGTAAAGTGATAAAACTCTATGCCCCAGCAGTAGCAGTTGAAGCTGTGTCAATTGGATGCATTGTAGGAAGCCATAAGATTCTCACAAAGAGAAACGTTGGTCTGGCAGGGGCTTATGCCGCAGTACAGAAAGAATTCAAAGACTACAGAGATCGTGTCGTGGAAAGATTCGGTGAAGATCTGGACCGTGAGCTTAAGCACAATATCACCAGAACGGAATATAAAGAAAAAGAGACAGACGAAAACGGTAAGAATAAAACCGTAAAGAAATCCGTTGATGTTGCAGGTGATGGAACTGGATATTCTGGATATGCCAAATTCTTTGACGAAGCATCAAGAGAATTCACAGGTGACCCAGAACATGATAAATGGTTCCTGATGAGAGCAGAAGAACTGTTTAATAATAAGCTTCGTACCGATGGATTTGTATTTATTAATGATATTTATGATTATCTTGATATTCCTCGTACACAGCAGGGACAGACTGATGGTTGGGTTTATGATGCAGAACATCCAGATGCGTATCCGATTAGCTTTGATATTATGAATATTAATAAAGAAGCTAATAGAAGATTCGTAAACGGATATGAACCGGTCATCCTTCTTGACTTCAAGAATTGCCGTTATATTCTTGATCAGATTTGAATGATTGGACTTAATACAGTAGGAACGGGAACTATTCAAGATATTTTTGATTATCCTTGGCTTTATGGTATGAGTCAGGGATAGAAAGGAGCGTATATGACAGGACGAGATTTAATTGTTTATATCTTAACCAATCATCTGGAAAATGCCGAAATTCGAAATGGTAAATTAATGGTATCCGGTAATGATTTCATGAAAGACGAACAGGTAGCATCCATACTTGGTGTTGGAATGGCTACTGTTAGAGTGTGGTACGAGAACGATTATTTCGAAGGGGCTTGCCGGGAAGATGGAGTTATTTATGTTCCTAAAGATGAAGTAATTCGAATATTGTCTGAAAAGTTTAAGGAGGCAGGGGTGAGAATATGAAAAGTATTATTTCTTACACATTTGCAGCACTCGCAGGTATTTGCTTTATTAAGGGATTGGCGTTGGTCAAATAGGAGGTATCGGATGGAGCGTCTTGAATATTTACTTTCAATAGTTCAATTTGCAACTGATACAAAAGAAAAACGCCATATTGTAGGAGGGATGCTGGTCAGTATCTCTCTTTTATTTGGCGGGATGGCATTCACCGTGATGACAATGAAAGATGAGGATGAGAACTATGAATAAAGCATTATGTTTTATATTTGGTGCTATAGCTGGCACGGCATTGGGTTATTATATCGCTCGACAGAGATGCGAAGAAGAAATTGAATCGGTCAAAGAGGCTTTCAGAGAAGATTCTGAGCGTGAAGAATCTAGCGTTGACGAGAATCCAGACAGAGAGCCTATGGATTCTTCGGTACGTCCAGCAGTTAAAGAAGCCATTGATTACATGAATACAGTTCGTAAGGCTGGATATACTGCAGCGCCAGATCCGACAGACGAAGATGAAGTCAGTGATATTCCATATGAGATTACTCCAAATGAATTTGGTGATATCGAATACGAGGAAGTAGAGCTTGTTATGTTTGCTGACGATGTATTGGCTGATGGTGACACATACGAACGAGTTGAAGATGTTGATAATGTCGTGGGTGAGGATAATCTGCAGAAGTTTGGTCATTATGAAGAAGATCGTGTTTGTGTCCGCAATGACAGACTCAAATGCGATTATGAGATTATCAGAGATGAACGAACATATGAGCAGGCATATAAAACAATGTATCCCTATAAACCTTACGACGAAGATATGGAGGATTAATGGACGTAAGGGAACAATATTTTAATTGGATGTATGACATGGTGTTCACTAAACGAGCACCATCATATGTCCGGTTATTAAGATACTTAAACAGTCAGGAATTTACTTACAACATTCGTCTTGATGGTAACAGAGCTGACGACGGTTTATATTTACGATATCGTTTTAAGCAAGAGAATCATCTAAGAGCTGTTGACGTAGATAGATGTTTGACTGGTAAATGTAGTGTACTTGAGATGATGGTAGCACTGTGTTTACGAATTGAAGAGGATATTATGGACGATCCGGTTAAAGGAAACAGAATTCACAAATGGTTTCATGTTATGCTCAAGAGTCTTGGATTACTAGACATGGATGATGCATATTTTGATGAGCGGTACGCAGACAAAGTGATTACAAGATTCTTGAATCGGGAATATGAGCCTAATGGAGCTGGTGGATTATTCCGAATTAAGGATTGTCCGTATGATTTAAGAAGCGTTGAAATATGGTATCAGATGTGCTGGTATTTCGACAGCATTTTGTAAAGGAGTCACGAAAATGAAATGATAGATTTTATTAAAATTCATGTCGAAAAACCAAAAAAGATAGGTGGTCCATCGATTGCATATCCCAAATTTCTGCTGAAGAAAAGTTCAGATCTCATGATTCAGGGTGGTGATTTTTACGCTATCTGGATTGAAGAAAAGGGTTTATGGTCAAAAGATGAACAGGATGCTATTGACATGATTGATAATGAGCTTCGAATGTTCGTCGAAGCAAATAAAGATAAGTATACGGAGCTTATACCTTTATATTTATGGGATTCAACATCAGGTATGATTGATCGATGGCATAAATATTGTCAAAAACAGTTGCGAGATAATTATCATGTACTTGATGAAAAACTTATATTTTCGAATACTGTTACGACAAGAGAAGATTATGCCAGCAAAAAACTCAAGTATCCGTTAGAACCAGGAACTATAACTGCTTACGATGCTCTGATGTCTACTTTATATTCTCCGGAAGAAAGAGAGAAACTTGAGTGGGCTATCGGAGCTATTGTATCTGGAGATAGTAAAAAGATTCAGAAGTTTCTGGTTCTGTACGGATCTGCCGGAACTGGTAAATCAACAGTTCTGAATATTATCCAGAAGCTGTTTGAAGGGTATTGTTCATCGTTCGATGCAAAAGCCTTAGGTTCTGCAAATAGTTCATTTGCGTTGGAGCCGTTTAAAACAAATCCGCTTGTAGCAATTCAGCATGACGGTGATTTATCCAGAATTGAAGACAATACGAGGCTTAATAGTTTAGTTTCCCATGAAAAAATGCCGGTAAATGAGAAATTCAAATCCATGTATGAAATGAAATTCAATGCTTTTCTGTTCATGGGTACAAACAAACCAGTAAAGATTACCGATGCCAAATCAGGTCTTATAAGACGACTAATTGACGTAACGCCGTCAGGTAAAAAGTTGAGTTTCAGTGAGTATAACAAAGCAATGTCAAACATTGATTTTGAACTAGGAGCTATTGCCAGTCATTGTTTATCTGTTTACGAACATAATAAAACAATATACGACAATTATGCTCCGATTGCTATGATGGATGCCTCAAATGATTTCTACAATTTTATATCTGACATGTATTATGAGTTTAAGAAAGAAGACGGAACTACTCTGAAAGATGCATGGGATTTGTATAAGACTTATTGTGATGAAGCAAAGGTCAATTATCCTATGAGTAAGAGAGTATTCAAAGAGGAACTTAAGAACTATTTTCATGAATTTCATGAAAGATCTACAGATGGTGGTAGGATCAGAAACTTCTATAAAGGGTTTCTTGCTGATAAATTTGACATTCGCATTGAGAAGTCAACGGAAGAAAAAACAAACCTTATAGATTTCAATTCTACAGAATCTATATTTGATAAGGTTGCTTCTGCTTATCCGGCTCAGTATGCCAATAGTGGAGGAACTCCGATAAATAGTTGGGATGAAGTTACCACCAAACTATCTGACATTGACACATCTAAGCTTCACTATGTAAAAATCCCAGAAAACCACATTGTAATAGATTTTGATATTCCAGATGAAAACGGAAACAAGAGTTTCGAAAAGAACCTGGAAGCAGCTAGTAAATGGCCGGATACATATGCCGAGCTTAGCAAATCTGGTGCTGGTATTCATTTGCATTATATTTACAATGGGGATATTACAAAGTTAAACCGTTTATATTCTGAACATATCGAAGTGAAAGTGTTCACGGGAAAGAGTTCTCTCAGACGAATGCTTACAAAGTGTAACGATATTCCGATTGCTACGATCAGTTCTGGTCTTCCTTTAAAAAAGGAGAAAAATATGGTAAACATGGATATTGTAACCACGGAGAAAGGGTTACGTACAACAATTAAGAAGAATCTTTGCAAAGAAATTCATCCGGCGACCAAACCGAGTATTGATCATATTTACAAGATTCTTGAGGATGCGTGGAACAGTGGCGTTCATTATGATGTATCAGATATGTATCCGAAGATCATGGCATTTGCTATGAATAGCTCTCATCAGGCTGAGTACTGCATGAGCAAAGTTGACGATATGCATTTTAAATCAAAAGACGTAGATGTGGAACCAGCGGTCAGTAACGATGACAGGCTGGTTTTTTATGATGTTGAAGTATTTCCCAACTTGTTTGTTGTCTGCTATAAATTTGATGGGGGAGAAGCGGTGTATCGGTTGATCAATCCGACTCGTACAGATATTACAAGACTTTGCCAGTACAATCTGGTTGGTTTTAACTGTCGAAGATATGACAATCATATTATGTATGCGTGGATGCAGGGATACACAAATCAGGAACTTTATATTCTTTCACAACGAATCATTAACAAAGATAAAAAAGATGAAGACCGTAGTTGTTTCTTCCGAGAAGCTTATAATATATCATACACTGATATTTATGACTTTGCGTCTGCCGGAAATAAGATGTCCCTTAAGAAGCTTGAAATCGAGATGGGACATATTACGGAAGCAGAATTAATCAAGAAAGGCTATACAGAGTCGGAAATCAAGAGTATTAAAGCTGGAACGCATCATCAGGAACTGGGATTACCATGGGATCAGCCAGTACCGGAGAAACTTTGGGATAAGGTAGCCGAATATTGTTGTAACGATGTTGTGGCTACTGAAGCAACTTTCCATTATTTGAAGGCTGACTGGACAGCAAGACAGATTCTGGCATATTTGGCAGGTATGACGGTCAATGATACCACGAACACGCTCACAACTAGAATTATATTTGGTGGTAACAAAACACCTCAGTCGGATTTCCATTGGAGAGATCTTGCTGAACCGGTTTTTGATATGGATGAAGAGATGCATGAGTTCTTATCTGAAGCTTGTCCAGTAATGATGTCTCAGACTCACGGAGAAGCAGGAAGTCTGTTACCATATTTTCCTGGATACAAATACGAATTCGGTAAGAATACTTATCGTGATGAGGACGTTGGTAAAGGTGGATACGTATATTCTGAACCTGGTATGTATATTCTGGTTGCATTGCTGGATATTGCTTCTATGCATCCGCATAGCACAATTGCTGAGTGCTTATTTGGCGTGATATATACACGAGCCTATCGTGAAATTGTAGAGGGTCGAGTAAACATCAAACATGAGGCATGGGAAGAAGTCAATCATATGCTGTGCGGCAAACTTACACCATTTATTCAGAGGGTTAAAGATGGCGAAATGTCATCTGACGATCTGGCAAACGCGTTGAAGACAGCTATTAACTCGGTGTATGGTCTTACATCAGCAGGATTTGAGAATCCGTTTAAAGATCCTCGTAATGAAAACAATATTGTTGCTCTTCGTGGAGCGTTATTTATGGTTGATCTAAAACATGCTGTACAGGAAAGAGGATTTACAGTAGCTCACATTAAGACTGATTCTATTAAAATTCCGAACGCAACACCGGAAATTATTCAGTTTGCTATGGATTTTGCTCAGAAATACGGTTATACATTTGAGCATGAGGCAACTTACGAAAAGATGTGTCTGGTGAATAAGTCTACATACATTGCAAAATATGCCACATCGGAACAGTGTGAAGCTATGTATGGTTATATTCCGAAAGATAACAAGAAGCATCCGGGACAGTGGACTGCGACTGGTAATCAGTTTAAAGTTCCTTATGTGTTCAAGACATTGTTCAGTAAAGAAGCCATTGAATTTGAAGATCTTTGTGAGACATTTTCCGTCAAAACAGCTTTATATTTGGATATGAACGAGGATTTGGAGGATGTGTCTGGATTGGAGAAGGAACTGGATAAGCTTGAAAAGAAGATTAAGAAACTTCAGAAAGATAATCCGGGTCAGACCTATCCTGAAGAATGGGACACAGAGATCGACACACTTGATAAACAGATTTCAGACGGACATGCTTATATTTTCATTGGAAAAGTTGGTCAGTTCTGTCCTATTAAAGATGGTTGTCATGGTGGATTACTGATGAGAGAGCAGAACGGTACTTATTATGCAGCAACCGGTACCACTGGATATCGTTGGCTTGAATCAGAAATGGTACGAGATATGCACAAGGAAGCAGATATTAATCGTGAATATTTCGACACACTTGTAACCGACGCAGTACATGATATTTCTGAGTATTGTGACTTTGAATGGTTTAGATCCGATGAGCCTGTACCGATTCCAAAGAAAATGCCAGAGTTTATGAACATCCCTGAAGATACTCCTGAAGAATTACCGTTCGCATAATTTACAGCTTGTTATATGAAGAAAACATTCAAAGGAGGATTTTTAAGATGAAGAAAACTTTTGGACAAATTTGTTATGTGGTTGGAGGAACTATAATAGTAACATTTTTGGCTGGTATGACATTCGGATTAACTTGTAGACCAGATAGAGATGTGTATTTTTCATCAACCATTAATCATGAAGATAAAACTTCAAACAAAAAAGAAACCAAAGAATGATATTCAAAAGCGGAAAGGCTCAGTTTACACTGGGTCTTTTTGTTTTCTAAAATTATATTTTAAAGGAGATTAAAGAAATGCCAAACTTTACAGAACCAAACTACAACATTAAAAAAATCACAATCCGTGACGCACATATCCGATTCAGACATTTCGGTGGTGGCAGATATGGACGAGAAATCATACTGAGAATCGATGACCCAGATATTGCACAGGAGATGGCAAATGACGGATGGCCGGTGAGAACCATTATTCCAGACGATCCAAATTACGATCCAATTTACCAGATGCGTGTGGCTATATCTTACCGTGATCGTGAGGGTCATCTGTTTGACGAGAATGATACACGTCTGCCTCATATTTATATGTGTACAAGAAAAAGACAGCATGAACTTAATGAAGACACAATTGCAAGACTGGATCGAGCCGAGCTGGATAAGGTGGATCTGACGGTCAGAGCGAGATGGTGGAAAGATGAAAATTCAGGAGAATGGCACATCAAAGCATTCTTAAGTCGTCTGTATGCAACGATTTGTGAGGATGATCTGGATGCAGAGTATGCTGAACAGGAGTATCCGGAGGAGTAAATGGCTTTTCTGTATGATTATCAGGAAGAAGCAGTTCGTAAAATGAAAAACGGATGCATATTAGCAGGCGGTGTGGGGACTGGGAAATCTCGGACCTCACTCGCCTATTATTTTACGCAAAATGGCGGAACACTTGAACCATTGAAACCTATGAAGACCGACGCAAAGGATCTTTATATTATTACAACTGCCCGTAAGAGAGACACTTTGGAATGGGAAGGAGAGCTTCTTCCTTTTGGATTAGATAAAGATCCGGAGAAGAGTCTTAACAAGGTACAGATCGTAATAGATAGCTGGAACAATATATCGAAGTATAAAAATGTAGAAGATGCATTCTTTATATTTGATGAGCAGAGGGTAGTTGGTAAAGGTGCTTGGGTTAAGTCTTTTATAAGGATCGCTAAGCATAACGATTGGATATTACTGTCGGCAACTCCAGGAGATACATGGCAAGATTATATTCCGGTGTTTATTGCAAATGGATTCTACGAGAATAGAACTCAGTTTAATCAAGAGCATTGCGTGTTTTCAAGGTTCTCAAAGTATCCAAAGGTCGAACGATATTTCAATACTGGTCGTTTGATCAGGTTAAGGAATTCTATATTGGTCGATATGGAATTTATTAGACCGACGACACCGCATCATGAAGATGTTTATGTTGAGTATAACAGAATCATTTATAAAGACATGATGAAAAATCGATGGGATATTTGGAAGAATGAACCTTTTCAGACAGCCGCTGAGCTGTGTTACGCATTAAGAAAGGTGGTGAATTCCGATGATAGTAGACTGGTAGCAACTATGGAACTATTTGAGAAGCATCCAAGAATGATTATATTCTACAATTTTGATTATGAGTTGGAGCTTCTTAAATCACAGTATTATGGAGAGGGTGTTGAGGTTGCAGAGTGGAATGGACACAAGCACCAACCAATACCGGAATGCGATTCATGGGTATATTTGGTGCAGTACACCGCCGGGGCTGAAGGATGGAATTGTATTAAAACTGATACGATCGTGTTCTACAGCCAAAATTACAGTTACAAGATTATGGAACAGGCGGCGGGGCGCATAGACAGATTGAATACTGGCTATAAGGATCTATATTATTATCACCTGAAAAGCAGGGCCAGTATCGATTTGGCTATAAATAGAGCTTTAGTGAGTAAAAAGAAATTTAATGAAGGAGCCTGGAGCAGAAAGAATAAAGCTATTTATATTCCTGCCAAACAGGCTGCTTAAGCAAATGGAGGAAATATTATGAGTGATATTAATAATGCTACAAAGGAATTCGTAAACGAAATTAGTACGGCGACTGAAATGGTGAAGTATGTTACCGAGAATGCAGAAAAGTTAGGTCCAATGGAGGCAGTAATGTTCAGTACAGCTCTGATCGAGTTCGGTAATAGAATCAGACCTATTTATCAGGAACTTAAAAGAGAAACGGTGAAACCAGCACCACTATAATCAAATTTGAAAAATGATTCATCACGGTGATTATATTACGAAAGGAGAAAGGGTATGAGAGTACTAAGCAGAGAAGAAACCAAAGCTATGTTTAAACCGGAAAATATTATAGGGCGGTTGGTTAATGCAGGCGCTGGCTGGAATCGGTTGTACGATGTTCTACATCGTAAATTCTTACGTATGTATATTGTGTATCATTTAAACGTTAGTTCTATACGTCATGAATCAAAAATACTTGACACCATAGTAATAGATAATGATCTTATGCATCGCATGGGTATGACGGAAAATGATTTATATTCAGCTGCTGTAATTAATATTGGAAAACCATATATAGCTAATACGACAGAGTTCTTACAGTTAGATCCTGATGTTTATGATCCAATTGGCGACAATCTACTTATTATATCGAACACAAACCTTATATATGGAGCGTTTGTAATAACACAAGATACGGTATTAGCATCTGTCTCTAAACGAATCGGTGGTGATTTTGTCATATTACCTGGTAGTGTAAATGAGATGTATGCTGTAAAACTGTATCCAAATATGAACATGGACGAGATTCAGTCATGGGCTAATGAAGTCAGTCGTATAATAAAAGATGACACAGAATTCATAACCACCGATATTTATATTTATAGGAGTAAGAGTCATATTATTGAAAGCGTTCCAGGAGGTCAAGAATGGCAGTTATAAATGACACTATCGATCAGCTTTCCTATGGTTATATCGACGGGAGCAAACTTGGTTACGAATACGGTTATCATGACTGCGTATTGGACTTGAAAAAGAGAAAAAATCAGATTCGTAGGAGGAAGGCTGAACGTTTGGTAGAGAGTTTATATTTTACGAAACAGAAACTGTGGGGAGTGGCATTGCTGCTCCTCACTTTTTTAGTAGCTGATTGGTCTGGCGGAGATATGACAGCAGGAGTTCTCACGATTCCAATGAGCTTAATACTTATATTTTCAAAGAGGAGGTGGTTGCTATGAGCATTATAAGCTGGCTTATATTTTGTGTGTTTGTGTTGATTATGGGTGTTATCGGCCTGACTCTTGGTATTATTGATGGTAGAGAAGAGTGTCGTAAGGAGGATGAGAAAGATGATTTGTCCTAGATGCGGTGATGGCAGAGCAGTCGTTAAAGATACCAGAGATGTTGATTCTGGAGAAGTAAAGCGTTTCCGGAAATGTGACAAGTGCGGGTATATCTTCCATACGTATGAAATAACAGAAGACGAGTACTGTGATCTATTACTAACAAGAAGGAAATACTTGGGAGAAGGCGAGGAAAATAAGAAATGATAGAAATTAAAGATGACACTAAAGAAAAATGTCAGGATTGTCCGATGTTTTCACCAGAAACTACATGCAATAAATTTTACGGTGATAATAAAGTCGTAAAAACTGTAGTGCAGATATATTGTGAGAATCGTAATAATTGTGATGCGGTTGAACAGTATTTAGAAAGGAGAAAGCGAAATGATTAAAATCATTAAACCTGGCACGTTAAGAAAAGTAACATGTAATAATTGTGGGGCTGTTTTACGTTATGATACCACAGAAGATATGAAAACTGAGAATGTAGAATCTTTTCTTGGTGCTGGTGTAAAAGCATATAAAAGACAACAGCAATATATTATTTGTCCACAGTGTGAATATAAAATTGTTTTGAATGCTGTCAGATGAGGAGGAAGAATGAACGTAATGATTAAATTATTGGTTATTTTATTTTTAATTATGCCAGCGACATCTATATTAAAACGTTTCGTTTCGGATTATGATAAATGCTATTCTGAAAGAGAAGATGAAGGATATGCTGTATTTGGATGTTGCCAGGGTCTTGTCGGCGGAAGTCGGAACACCAATTATTTGCAGGAGTTTTGTATCAATTGTCCGTATTTAGTATTGCCAGATAAGGAGGAAAAGAAAGATGACTGAAATGAAAAAATCAAATTTAAAATTAATTCTTATTATTGTTGCGGGGATTCTTGCGGTTGTCATGTTAGGTGTATTCGGAGTGCAGAGTTCACAGAATAAAGCATTCTCACTGGAAGAACAGGTGAACATGGCTGATTCGGACATTAAAGTTCAGGAAAAAAGACGCGTAGATTTGGTTTATAACCTTGCGGATTGTGTGAAACAGTACGATAAGCATGAAGCTGATACACTTACCGCCATCGTTGAAGGACGCACTTCCACCGGAGATATTGAAAATGTTACAACAACGATTGCCGCTGTAAGTGAGGCTTATCCAGAATTAAAATCTAATGAAAATTATAAGGAACTTATGAACGAACTCTCTATCACAGAAAATCTAATA
>OGCN01002146.1_pt1 | contig 22483 bp, 16 predicted proteins | sample 1570181 | NCBI WGS metagenome assembly OGCN01 (sample SAMEA4370584, study PRJEB24528) | human gut metagenome | reverse complement strand
CATCATTTCTGATGCTAAGATCTTGATTGGTCATCTTAACTTAATGACATTGCCTGACTGAGGTGGCTTTTTGTGTGTCAGAAATTATTTCAAAGTCCAGACAGTTATTATAAAAAATGAGGAGGAACTTTATGGAATAGAAGTCTGACGGTACAATAGCAGATAAAACATACAAAATATACATGAAGTTTTATCTTGGAAATCAGATATCAAAATAAGGCCACCACATCAGTGCCGTAGAAGCTTTTGAGTTTGTCCATTCGGGCACTCATGTTGGTGAAGAGCAGATCGAGGATCGTGATTGCGGCCATGGATTCTACGACTACGACGGCGCGTGGGACAATGACCGGGTCGTGACGTCCTTTAATGATCATTTCGGTGTTTTCTCCATCTTTGGTGACGGTGGACTGTGGCTGTGAAATGGACGGAGTCGGCTTTACTGCCGCGCGGAAGATGATCTTGCTTCCGTCACTCATACCGCCGAGGACACCGCCTGCATGGTTGGTGTCTTTGGTGATCCTTCCATCTTTTGTATGGAAGGAATCATTGTTGATACTTCCTTTTGTATCTGCAGCTTTAAAGCCGTCACCAATCTCAAAACCTTTGACTGCTCCGATGGACAGCATTGCTTTGGCAAGATTGGCGTCCAGTTTTTCAAATACAGTATCACCGATTCCTACCGGCATACCGGTAACAACACATTCAATGATGCCTCCTGAGGAATCCTGATTTTTAATACATTCTTCCAGATAGGCAGATGCTTTTTGGGCATATGCGTTGCTTGGCATATAAATCGGGTTCTGGAAAATCTCTTCTGGATGGTATTCATTTTCCGGAACAGATACCGGGCCGATTGCTTTCGTATAAGCATGTACTTCAATGCCAAGTTCTTTCAAAATCTTAGCAGCAACTGCACCTGCTGCAACTCTGGCAGTAGTTTCTCTTCCGGAAGAGCGTCCCCCTCCTCTGTAATCACGGAAACCATACTTTTCATCAAATGTATAATCAGCGTGTCCCGGCCTATATGTGTTCATAATATTTCCGTAATCACGGGAACGCTGATCCTGGTTCTGTACGAGAATTGAAATCGGAGTTCCGGTCGTCCGGCCTTCAAATACGCCGGACCAGATCTGTGCCATATCACTTTCCTTACGTCCGGTTGTAAACTGGCTTTGTCCGGGTTTTCTTCTATCCAGATAAACCTGGATATCCTCTTCTGAAAGAGAAAGCCCTGCCGGACACCCGTCGATCACAACACCGATCCCCTTTCCGTGCGATTCCCCCCATGTAGAAATCTGAAACAATCTTCCATAAATAGATCCTGCCATACTATATACCATCCTTTCTGTAAGCTTTTATTTATAAAGAATTAATTTGTGAATCAGTCAAAACGAAAAAACGAACAATAAAGCAGAAGAACGCTTGCGCGATGGGATTTGAAACGTTTCGTTTATTCTATTTGTCATCACAACGCAAATCATTCATTCCCCCAAAATCACCTCATTATTATAATAGAAGATTCCCATCCCAACAAGTGATAAAAATATGAAAGTTAAAGTTATGTATTGTATTTACACGCCCCTTCGTATTATAATGACTACATATTGAGTGAAAAAAGGAAGTCAATAGTATAAATGAGTGAAAAAAGTATGAATGAAAAAAACGAAAGAAATCTTGACAGCACAGTAGATGAAATCATGGAAGAGATCAGAGAGCAGAATGTAAGTGAGGTGAAGGACATCAATGAAAAAGAACAGAAAAGCGAAGAAAGACCGCGGAAAAAGAAAGTCACTAAAACAAAACGTCCTTCAGGCCATCACGTATCTGGCGATGGTGTGGATCATAAAGCAGCCTCAGGCGAAGATCGACCGGTTAAGAAAAAGGCTCCGCGCCGGAAAAAGAAAGTAGTTCGTGAAGAGACCGGGCTTCTGGATCTGGATGGAGCAGAAGAATGGCGGGATGAAGAAGAGACAGCAGTACCACCGGTTATTAAAAGTGCAGATATTTTAAGCAGTGGAGATGCAGAAACATTCAATCCGGATGAGGAAGAAATTTTTGATGATTCTTTCTTTGATGAAGAAGAGGAAAAGCCGCATAGAAGAACTAAACGGAAGAAAAAGCAAGGCTCAAAAAAGTCCGGTAAAGTGGTTAAAATTGTAGTTGGTGCTGTGGTTGGAGTGGCAGCGGTTGTTTACCTTGGATTTTCCGTATATTTCATGAATCATTTTTATTTTAATACGAAGATCAACGGTGTGAACTTCTCCGGAAAATCAGTTTCGGCAGTAGAGTCATACATGAAGAGTCAGGTAGATGGATATGTTCTCACGATGAAGGAATCAGACGGAACAGAAGAGAAGATTGCCGGAACAGATATTTCTCTTGCGTACAAAGCAGGAGATGAACTGCAGAAGCTCGTAAAAGAGCAGAATGCATTTCTGTGGCCGGTCTGCCTTGGAAAGACACAGACAATTACGGCATCAGTCGGTGTTACATATGACGAAAACCAGCTGGATACCCTGATTAACGGTCTCGAGTGTATGCAGGCAGATCAGCAGGTTGAACCGGTAAATGCACATCCGGAGTATGACGGCAATTCGTATGTAGTCAAAGCCGGGGAGACCGGAAGTAAGATTGATACCGAGAATTTCAAAAAGGTAGTGAAAGAATCAATCGAAGGTTTCAAAAGCGAGATTGACATGACCGCTGAAGACTGCTATGTAGAACCAAAATACACAATCGAGTCAGAAGAAGTGAAGAAAGCATGTGACGATATGAATAAGTATCTGAAGGCAAGTATCACTTATACCTTTGGTTCGAATACAGAAGTTGTAGATAAAGATCTGATTTCCCAGTGGGTAACGGTAGATGATAACATGGCAGTTACCTTTAACAGTGATGCAGTTGTAAAATATGTACAGCAGCTGGAGAGTAAGTATGACACTTACCAGACAAAGAGAACATTTACAACCGGAGGCGGCAACAGTGCAACGGTTGAAGGTGGAGACTATGGATGGATCATTGATGAAGCTGCCGAGATTGCAGCCCTTGAAGCGAATATCCGCAATGGAGAGACTGTAACGAGAGAGGCGAATTATTCACAGACTGCAGCAAGTCATGACGGAGCAGACTGGGGGAATACTTATGTTGAAGTCGATCTGACAAACCAGTATATGTATCTTTTTGTAAATGGTGCAATTGTGACACAGGGACCGATCGTTACCGGTAAGCCAAGCAGAGGAGATGCTACACCGCAGGGAGTATATATTCTGAAATACAAAGAAAAAGATACAACCCTTCGTGGACCAAAGAAGGAAGATGGAAGTTACGAATGGGAATCACCGGTTACTTACTGGATGCCGTTTAACGGTGGAATCGGACTGCATGATGCACCGTGGCAGACGAACTTTGGCGGGGACTGGTATCTGGAACATGGGTCACGCGGATGTGTCAATCTACAGTATGATGTTGCAGAGACAGTGTTCAACAATGTAGATTCCGGAACACCGGTTGTATGTCATTACTAAATTTGAGAGAGAGGTCAATTTTATGTATGAACTGATAAAAAGGGACGGTCGCGCCAAGCGCGGCCGCTTCCATACCGTACACGGAGTGATCGAGACTCCTGTATTTATGAATGTAGGAACAATTGCAGCGATCAAAGGGGCTGTTTCTACCGCAGATCTTGAAGAAATCGGAACACAGGTGGAACTGTCTAATACTTATCATTTGCATGTGCGTCCGGGGGATCAGGTAGTGAAAAAGCTTGGCGGGCTGCACAAATTTATGGCCTGGGACAAGCCGATCCTTACTGATTCCGGCGGATTCCAGGTGTTTTCTCTTGCCGGACTCAGAAAGATTAAGGAAGAGGGTGTATACTTCAATTCCCATATTGACGGAAGAAAGATTTTTATGGGACCGGAAGAAAGTATGCAGATTCAGTCGAATCTGGCGTCTACGATCGCAATGGCATTTGATGAATGTCCGTCCAGCGTAGCGGAAAGGAAATATATGCAGGCATCGGTAGAGCGTACAACGAGATGGCTCGCAAGATGTAAAGAAGAGATGGCAAGACTCAATTCTCTTGATGATACGATCAACAAACATCAGATGCTTTTCGGGATCAATCAGGGTGGTGTCTATGAAGATATCCGTATTGAGCATGCACAGCAGATCGCAGAGATGGATCTGGATGGATACGCAGTCGGCGGACTCGCAGTTGGTGAGACACATGAAGAGATGTACCGGATCCTGGATGCAGTAGTTCCGTGTCTTCCGGTTGCCAGACCGACCTATCTGATGGGAGTCGGAACGCCGGCAAATATTCTGGAAGCGGTAGACAGAGGTGTGGACTTCTTTGACTGCGTATATCCAAGCCGTAACGGAAGACATGGACATGTTTATACAAAGCATGGTAAGCTGAATCTGTTCAATGCAAAATTTGAACTGGATGAACGCCCGATCGAAGAAGGCTGTCAGTGCCCGGCCTGCCGACGTTATTCAAGAGCTTATATCCGTCATCTGCTGAAAGCAAAAGAGATGCTTGGAATGCGGCTTTGCGTTCTCCACAATTTATATTATTATAATCATCTTATGGAAGACATCAGAGAGGCGATCGAAGAGGGAAGATATGCCCGGTTTAAGAAAGAGACACTGGCAAAAATGGAAGAAAAAGAAGATTAGGATAAAAAAATTCTAAAATGTCTTGATGAATGTCCGATTATTGTGTATGATGGTAACAGTGTCTATTTTAGCAGGAGGAAAGAAAAATGAATAATCCAATCGTACTTATTTTATTTTACGTTGTAATTATCGGAGGATTCTGGTGGTTACTGATGAGACCACAGAAAAAGGAACAGAAGAGAGTACAGCTGATGTTATCTGAACTGGCTGTAGGAGATACTGTTCTTACAACAAGCGGTTTTTACGGGGTTGTTATTGATATTACAGATGAAGACGTAATCGTTGAATTCGGAAGCAACAAGAACTGCCGTATTCCGATGCAGAAATCTGCAATCATGCAGGTTGAAAAGCCGGAGAACAACTAAATCCAATTTTTTGAAAAAGTTGAAAAAAAGCATTGCATTTTATATGCAATGCTTTTATAATACAATTATTGGAAACGTTACCGATACCGATACCGAAACCGTTGCTGTAGAAAGATATGAGGTGCATATTATGAGAACAAGCGGTATATTACTGCCGGTGGCAAGTCTGCCATCAAAATATGGAATAGGTGCTTTTTCGAAAGAAGCATACAAGTTTGTAGATACACTTGAGAAGGCAGGTCAGAGCTACTGGCAGATCCTTCCGTTAGGCCCGACAGGGTATGGAGATTCGCCGTATCAGTCTTTCTCGACTTTTGCAGGAAATCCGTATTTTATAGACCTGGAAAAGCTGATAAAAAAGGGCTGGATTACAAAAGATGAATGTAAGGCATATGACTTTGGTGATAATACGGGATATGTGGATTATGAAAAGATTTATAACTGCAGGTATGAGATCTTAAGAAAAGCATATGAAAGAAGTCAGATCGCAGATGATGCAGATTTTCAGAAATTCTGTAAGGAGAATAAAGAATGGCTGGATGATTATGCGCTTTATACGGAGATCAAAGCCGCGAATGATGGGAAGAGCTGGAGTGAATGGGAAGATGAATATCGTCTGAGAGATGAGCTGGCGCTGGAAAAATTCGCCAAAGAGAATCGGGAAGGCATCCTGTTCCAGAAGTTTATGCAATATGAATTTGCAACACAGTGGGGTGCACTGAAAGCATATGCGAATGAAAAAGGGATTGAGATCATTGGTGATATCCCGATTTATGTAGCGTTCGACAGCGCAGACAGTTGGTCGCATCCGGAACTGTTCCAGTTTGATGAGAACGGACTTCCGACAGGTGTTGCAGGGTGCCCGCCAGATGCATTTAGTGCAACCGGACAGCTTTGGGGCAATCCGCTTTATAAGTGGGAATATCATAAAAAGACAGGATATGCATGGTGGATGAAGAGAATCCGTCATTGTGTCGAACTTTATGACGTGATCCGAATTGATCATTTCCGTGGATTTGATGAATATTATTCCATTCCATACGGAGATCAGACAGCGGAATTCGGACATTGGGAAAAAGGACCGGGAATGGATATTTTCCGGACGGTAAAAGAGACTCTGGGTGATGTGAAAATTATTGCAGAGGATCTTGGATTCCTGACAGACAGTGTGATCCGGATGGTGGAAGAGTCCGGATATCCGGGAATGAAAGTTCTGGAGTTTGCATTTGATTCCAGAGAGCCTAGCAACTATCTGCCACATAATTATGATAAGAACTGCGTAGTATACACGGGAACCCATGACAATGAAACACTGGCAGGATGGTACAGAGAATTAAAAAAAGAAGATAAGAAGTTCGCACTTCGCTATATGGGAAGAAAGAAACTCAGTGTCAATGAAGCAGTATGGGAAATCATCCGTCTTGCGCAGTCGAGCGTGGCGGATACCTGTATCATTCCGATTCAGGATTATCTCTGTCTCGGTAATGAAGCGAGGATCAATCATCCGTCAACCCTTGGCGGTAATTGGATCTGGAGACTTCATAGGGATGAGATCTCAAAAAAACTTGTGAAAAAGATCCGCAGGATGACAGAACTTTATTGCAGGATCCCGGAGAAGACAGAGATGCTCCTTAAGGCTGAAGATGCGGAGGACTTAGGGGAAGAAAAGAAATAAAATGGGAATGACGATTAAAGATATTGCGAAGAAGTGCGGGGTCGGAGTCAGCACCGTGTCCCGTGCGCTGAACAATCATCCGGATATCAATCCTGAGACCAAAAAGATGATTTTAAAGACGGTTGAAGAATCAAATTTTGTGCCGAATAACAGTGCGAGGAATCTGAAACGGACCGATTCGAAATCCATTGCGATTCTGGTAAAGGAGATTGATAATCCATTTTTCGCGACGATGATGCGGGTAATGGAAAAAAAGATCCGCAGACAGAAATATTCCTTTTTTATCCAGCATATGGGAAAGGATCAGGATGAGGTCGATACCGCACTGGAGCTGATCAAAGAAAAAAAGCTCAGAGGGATTATTTTCCTGGGTGGGGATTTCAGGAAGAACAAAGAGCGGATTGCAAAGATAAAGGTTCCGTTTGTTGTAAGTACGGCAGCATTTGATAAACTGCCGGAGAAATGTATCGCATCCTATGTATCAATTGACGACCGTGCAGAAAGCCGTAAGATCGTAGATTATCTGTGCGAGACCGGACATAAAAAGATTGCAATCCTTGCCTCGGATAAGAAAGATGAGAACATCGGAAAACTCAGACTGGAAGGTTACAGGGAAGCACTAAAGGCACATGGCCTGGAAGCGGATGAGGAAAGAATCTGTTATCTGGATGAAGAAGATACCACTTATTCGATGGAAAACGGATATCGGATGATGAAAAAACTGTTGAAAAAAGAAACAGAATTTACCGCAGTATTTGCAATTTCCGATCTGATGGTGATTGGTGCATGCAAGGCGCTTTTGGAAGAGGGAAAAAGGATTCCGGAAGATGTGGCGGTTGCAGGATTTGACGGACTTGACTATACCGGATTTTATCAGCCGGCGATCACTACGATGGCGCAGCCGGTCGAAGAGATCGCGAGACAGTCTGTCGGGATTCTGTTTGACATGATAGAAACAAAGAAAAGCCAGGAAGGGAAATATCTTCCGGCAACACTGAAAGAAAGAGAATCAACTACAGGAGGTAGAAGAACATGGAAGCAAGACTGACAGAGATTTTACAGGAGAAATTCCAGACAGGACTTGAACAGGCAACGAATGAACAGGTATATTATGCGCTGCTTACGCTGGCAAAGGAACGGATCAAAGAAGGACCGAAGAACGAAGGCAAGAGAAAACTTTATTATATTTCCGCAGAGTTCCTGATCGGAAAGCTTTTATCCAACAACCTGATCAACCTTGGAATTTATGATGAGACAGCAGAGGTGCTGAAAAAGCACGGGAAAAATCTTGCAGAGATCGAAGAAGTTGAACCGGAACCGTCTCTTGGAAATGGTGGACTTGGACGATTGGCAGCCTGCTTCCTGGATTCCATTGCAACACTCGGACTTCCGGGAGACGGAATCGGACTGAACTATCATATGGGTCTGTTCAAACAGGTATTTACCGATCACAAACAGGATGAACAGAAGAATCCGTGGATTGAAAAAGACAGCTGGCTCAATGATACCGGTATTTCATTTGAAGTCCCGTTCAAGGATTTCAGTCTTCGTTCCCATCTGTATGATATTGATGTAACCGGATACGAAGGAGGAAGCAACAAACTTCATCTTTTTGATGTAGAGACGGTAAATGATGCAATTGTTGAAAACGGAATCAATTTTGATAAGAACGATATACGTGAGAACCTGACGCTGTTCCTCTATCCGGATGACAGTGACAAGGCAGGAAATCTGCTCCGTATTTACCAGCAGTATTTTATGGTTTCCAATGCAGCACAGTATATCATCCGCGAGTGTGAAGAAAAGGGATATGATCTCAGAAAGCTTCATGAGCATGTGGCGATCCAGATCAATGATACACATCCTTCTATGGTTATTCCGGAGCTGATCCGTCTTCTTGTTCAGAAACAGATCGACTTCAATGAGGCGATTGAGATCGTACAGAAGACCTGCGCATATACCAATCACACCATCCTCGCAGAAGCACTGGAAAAATGGCCGGTTGATTATCTGGAGCAGGTTGCACCGCAGATCGTTCCGATCATCCGTGATCTGGATGCAAGAATTAAGGGAAGATATAAAGATCCGAGAGTCCATATTATCGATGACCAGAATCGTGTACACATGGCTCATATGGACATCCATTATGGATACAGTGTCAACGGAGTTGCGTATCTTCATACAGAGATCCTGAAAAATGAAGAACTGAAACCGTTCTATGACATTTACCCACAGAAATTCAACAACAAGACTAATGGTATTACGTTCAGAAGATGGTTGCTGCACTGCAACCATGAACTGACTGCATGGCTGGATGAGAAGATCGGACCGGATTACCGAAAAGATGCAACAAAGCTTGAAAAACTGCTTGACTATGTAAATGATGAGGAAACTTTAAAGAGCCTTCTTGTAGTAAAACAGAAAAAGAAAGAGAATCTGGCAGCTTACTTAAAAGAAACACAGGGACTGGAAATCAATCCAAATTCAATTTTTGATATTCAGGTAAAACGTCTGCATGAATACAAGCGTCAGCAGATGAATGCATTATATGTGATCTATAAATATCTGGAGATCAAGAGTGGAAAGAAACCGGAGACTCCGATCACGGTAATCTTTGGAGCCAAGGCTGCACCGGCTTATATTATTGCAAAGGATATCATTCATCTGATCCTCTGCCTGCAGGAGCTGATTGATAACGATCCGGAAGTTGCACCGTATCTGAAAGTGGTTATGGTAGAAAACTACAACGTGACACTGGCAGAAAAGCTGATCCCGTCCTGTGATATTTCTGAACAGATTTCTCTTGCATCCAAAGAAGCAAGTGGAACAGGTAACATGAAATTCATGCTGAACGGGGCTGTGACAATGGGAACAGAAGATGGAGCCAACGTAGAAATCCATCAGTTTGTAGGGGATGAAAATATCTACATCTTCGGAGAATCCAGTGAACAGGTTATCGAGCATTACCGCAAGATGGATTATAATGCAGTTGATTACTATATCAATGATGAAGAGATCCGCAGACTGGTAGACTTTATCATCAGCCCGGAACTTCTCCGTATCGGAGATAAATACCTGCTTCTTGAACTGCATGCAGAACTGATCCGTAAAGACTGGTTCATGACACTTCTTGATGTGAAAGATTATATCCAGAAGAAAGAACAGGCTTACGCAGATTATGAAGACCGCATGGCATGGGCAAAGAAGATGGTTGTGAATATCGCAAAAGCAGGATATTTCTCATCTGACAGAACCATTGCTGAATACAACAGAGACATCTGGCATCTGTAAAATGTATATGTAAAAAACAGAAGTCTGTCCTGAAAAAACAGAGACAGACTTCTGTTTTTTGTGCAAAAGTGTATTTTTATACGGTTTCTGCGGGAACTTTCTGTATTTCCCTTATTGCGGGAAAAGAGAAGGATATGCTATGATAAGGAGAAATATTGCTGTTTGTTTTCCGGATATGGAAAAGTTTTTGGGAAGATCCGGGAAGCAATAGAAGCAGATGAGAGGTGAATATATGGAAAAAAGAAGAAAAAGTGCATCACTTTTGCCGGTCGGTGTATTTCTGGTATTTTATCTGGGACTGGGTATTTTATTTGAATACATAATGAAAATTCCAATGGGGTTTTATAATGTACCGATCGTAGTGGCGTTTCTGGCGGCACTCCTGGTTGCGTGTCTGCAGAACAGAAAGGTTGGCTTTGATGAGAAGCTGGAGATCATGGGACGGGGAATCGGAGATAAGAATATTATCACAATGCTGCTGATTTTCCTGACGGCGGGAACTTTTGTGGGAGTGGTTGGAAGAAGCAGTGCAGAGAGTGTGGCGTATTTTATGCTATCGATCATCCCGGCACGGTTTGCGGTTGCCGTTCTGTTTGTGGTTGCATGTTTTGTTTCAACAGCAATGGGAACTTCGGTTGGGACGATCACCCTTCTGACTCCGATTGCGGCGGCAGTTTCGCAGTCGTCCGGTTTTTCCCTGGCACTTTGCGTGGCATCGGTGATGGGAGGCTCCATGTTCGGGGACAATCTTTCTTTCATATCAGATACAACAATTGCTGCCTGCAACGGGCAGGGATGTGAGATGAAAGATAAATTCCGGGAAAATTTCTGGATCGCACTTCCGGCGGCGATCGTATCGCTGGTTCTGATCCTGATCAGCTCTTTCCGGGCAGAGATCGGAACGGCAGTTACGCACGAATACAATCTGACGCAGATCATTCCGTATGTGCTGGTGCTGGTCGGCGGGATCGCAGGGTTCAACGTCTTTCTGGTACTTTTGACAGGAATTGTGTCCGGTGCGGTGATCATGCTTGCAATGGGGCAGGTAACACCGTATGAAATGCTTGCTGCCATGGGCTCAGGTGTATCCGGGATGTTTGAAACCTGTATGGTGGCGGTGCTGGTTGCTGCAATGTGTGCGCTGATCCGGGAAAATGGTGGCTTTGATGTATTGCTGGATGTGATCCACCGTGTCTTTAAGGGATCGAAAAGTGGTCAGCTGGGTGTTGGTATTTTGGTAGCGCTTCTGGATGTGGCAACAGCGAACAATACCGTAGCAATTGTGATGGCTAATCCAATTGCAAAGGAAATGGCAGACGATTATCAGATCACACCGAGAAAGACAGCCTCCCTTCTGGATACTTTTTCCTGTATTTCACAGGGGGTGATCCCGTATGGTGCGCAGATGCTGGTGGCAATTTCGGCAGTGCATGAGCTCGGCGGTGAGATTTCTGCATTTCAGATCATTCCGAAGCTTTTTTATCCGGGAATGCTGTTTGTCAGTTCGCTGATCTTTATCTTTGTGATTCCACAGAAAACAGGAAAATAAAACAGAGTTCACTCTGAATTTTTATACTTTTACAGATTAAAGGGTTGAAACCTGACGAAAAATACGGTATTATAGTGTTTAACAGATTTTTGGAACGAAAAATGGTACAAAAATCACAGATACATAGAAGGGAATGACAAAGATGAGCCTGAAAATCGGAGTAATTAAAGGTGACGGAATCGGTCCGGAGATTGTAACGGAAGCGATGAAAGTTCTTGATAAAGCAGGAGAGGTATACGAATTTGACTGTTCTTATGAACAGCTGCTTCTTGGGGGCGCATCCATTGATGTACATGGAGTCCCGCTTACAGATGAGACGGTAGCAAAAGCAAAAGCATGTGATGCCGTACTGATGGGATCCATTGGAGGAGATGCAAAGACTTCCCCGTGGTATAAGCTGGAACCGTCAAAGAGACCGGAGGCCGGTCTTCTGAAGATCAGAAAAGAACTGAACCTGTTCGCAAATCTGCGTCCGGCGGTTTTGTATAATGAACTGAAGGGTGCATGTCCTCTGAAAGAAGAGATTACAGAAGGCGGATTTGATCTGATGATTATGCGTGAACTGACAGGCGGTCTTTATTTTGGAGAGAGGAAGACAGAAGAAGTGGATGGTGTGATGACTGCATTCGATTCACTTACCTATAATGAGGATGAGATCCGCAGGATTGCGATCCGCGCGTTTGACATTGCAATGAAGAGAAGAAAGAAAGTGACAAGCGTCGATAAGGCGAATGTACTGGATTCTTCAAGACTCTGGAGAAAAGTAGTAGAAGAAGTTGCGAAAGATTATCCGGAAGTTACACTGGAGCATATGCTGGTTGACAACTGTGCAATGCAGCTTGTAAGAGATCCGAAGCAGTTTGATGTCATTCTTACAGAGAATATGTTCGGAGACATCCTTTCTGATGAAGCAAGCATGGTAACCGGTTCGATCGGAATGCTGGCAAGTGCAAGTCTGAATGAAACCAGGTTCGGACTGTATGAACCAAGTGGCGGTTCGGCACCGGATATAGCAGGACAGGGAATTGCAAACCCGATAGCAACAATTCTTTCAGCAGCAATGATGCTTCGTTTCAGCCTGGATCAGGATAAAGCAGCAGATGCGATTGAAGCAGCAGTTTCCCAGGTGTTAAAAGATGGATACAGAACCGGGGATATTATGTCAGACGGATGTACAAAGGTTGGAACAGCCCGGATGGGAGATCTGATCTGCGAAAGAATTCGATAGTCAAGGATTGGGAAAGATACAGTTCCGTACTGCTATGGGGAAAGAGAAGCAGGACGGAACTGTAATAGAATAGAGCCAAAAGTTACAGGAGGATTATAAAATCATGAGAAGTGATAATGTAAAAACAGGTATGCAGCAGGCGCCGCACAGATCATTGTTCAATGCGCTTGGTCTTACAAAAGAAGAACTGGAGAGACCGCTTGTCGGAATCGTATGTTCTTATAACGAAATCGTTCCGGGACATATGAACCTGGATAAAATTGCAAATGCAGTAAAGATGGGAGTTGCCATGGCAGGTGGAACACCGATCATGTTTCCGGCGATCGCAGTCTGTGACGGTATTGCAATGGGACACATCGGTATGAAGTATTCTCTGGTAACGAGAGATCTGATCGCAGATTCGACAGAAGCAATGGCAATGGCGCATCAGTTTGACGCCCTTGTTATGATCCCGAACTGCGACAAGAATGTACCTGGGCTTTTGATGGCAGCAGCCCGTATTAATGTACCTACAGTGTTCGTCAGTGGCGGACCAATGCTTGCGGGACATGTAAAAGGACAGAAGAGAAGTCTTTCCAGCATGTTCGAGGCAGTTGGATCCTACGCAGCAGGAACAATGGACGAATGTGATGTATGTGAATTTGAAAATAAAGTATGTCCTACCTGCGGATCCTGCTCCGGAATGTATACAGCTAACAGCATGAACTGTCTGACAGAAGTACTTGGTATGGGCCTTCAGGGAAATGGAACAATTCCGGCTGTATATTCAGAAAGAATCCGTCTTGCAAAACATGCAGGTATGCAGGTAATGGAAATGTACAGAAGAAATATCCGTCCGAGAGATATTATGACAAAAGAAGCCATCTTAAATGCCCTTACTGTTGATATGGCACTTGGATGCTCAACCAACAGTATGCTTCACCTTCCGGCGATCGCACATGAGATCGGTATGGATTTTGAGATTGATTTTGCAAACGGAATCAGCGAAAAGACTCCGAACCTCTGTCACCTTGCACCGGCAGGTCCGACATATATGGAAGACTTGAATGAAGCAGGTGGTGTATATGCTGTTATGAACGAGCTGAATAAGAAAGGTCTTCTTTACACAGACTGCATGACAGTAACCGGAAAGACAGTTGGAGAAAATATCGCAGGATGCGAAAATAAAAATCCGGAAGTAATCCGTCCGATCGACAATCCATACAGCCAGACGGGTGGACTTGCAGTCCTCAAAGGTAATATCGCACCGGACGGCAGTGTTGTAAAACGTTCTGCAGTTGTACCGGAAATGCTGGTACATGAAGGACCTGCAAGAGTATTTGAATGTGAAGATGATGCGATCAAGGCAATTAAAGGCGGAGATATCCATCCGGGAGATGTTGTAGTTATCCGTTACGTCGGACCAAAGGGTGGTCCTGGTATGCCGGAAATGCTGAATCCAACTTCTGCAATCGCAGGTATGGGACTTGGTTCATCGGTAGCACTTATTACAGACGGCCGTTTCAGCGGTGCATCCCGTGGAGCTTCTATCGGACACGTATCACCGGAAGCGGCAGTCGGCGGTCCGGTAGCATTGATCGAGGAAGGCGATATCATAGAGATCGATATCCCGAACCTGAAATTAAATGCAAGAATTTCAGATGAAGAACTTGCAAGAAGAAAAGAAAAATGGCAGCCAAGAGAACCGGAAGTTACAACAGGATATCTTGCAAGATATGCAGCAATGGTAACTTCAGGAAACCGTGGAGCAGTTCTGGAAGTTCCACACAAATAAAATAAAATCTGGACAAGGGGAATGTACAATGCAGTTAAATGGTGCAGAAATACTGATAGAGTGTTTAAAAGAGCAAGGCGTGGATACCGTATTCGGATATCCGGGCGGCGCAATTTTAAATGTATATGATGAATTATATAAGCATAGTAATGAAATCAGACATATCCTTACATCGCATGAGCAGGGAGCTTCTCATGCGGCAGACGGATATGCACGTGCCACTGGTAAGGTTGGGGTGTGTTTTGCAACCAGTGGACCTGGAGCAACAAATCTCGTAACAGGAATTGCGACCGCATTTATGGATTCTATTCCGATCGTTGCGATCACCTGTAATGTAGGGGTACCGCTTCTTGGAAAAGACAGCTTCCAGGAAATTGACATTACCGGTATTACGATGCCGATCACAAAGTATAATTTTATTGTGAAGAATGTCAATGATCTTGCAAAGACGATCCGCAAGGCGTTTGAGATCGCACAGTCCGGAAGACCGGGACCGGTGCTGATCGATATCCCGAAAGATGTGACAGGCAATAAAGCAGAGTATGAGCCTGTCAAAATCCAGCCAATCGTAAAATACAAAAAAGAAATCTGCATGGAAGATATTGACAAGGCAGTAGAGATGATCGAAGAAGCAAAGCGTCCGTTTGTATTCGTCGGAGGCGGAGCTATATTATCTGATGCAAGTGAAGAACTCCGTGCATTCGTAGACAAGGTACAGTGTCCGGTATGTGATTCCCTGATGGGAAAAGGTGCATTTCCGGGAACTGATGAACTTTATACAGGAATGCTTGGTATGCATGGTACCAAGACATCGAACTTTGGAGTCAGTGAAAGCGATCTTCTGATCGTAGTCGGTGCAAGATTCTCCGACCGTGTCACAGGTAATCCAAATAAATTTGCAAGTAATGCAAAAATTCTCCAGTTTGATATTGATGTGGCAGAGATGAACAAAAATGTCATTATCGATGAAGGTGTGGTTGGAGATATCAAAGAAGTGCTTGCGGCAGTTAATGAAAAACTGCCACAGCAGGAACACACCGAATGGATCAAAAAGATCCAGGAATATAAAGCAAAATACCCGCTTGCCTATCATCCGGAAAGTCTGACCGGTCCGTATGTGATCGAAGAGATTTACAAACAGACAGAAGGTGATGCGATCATCGTCACAGAAGTTGGACAACATCAGATGTGGGCAGCGCAGTATTATAAATTCACAAAACCGAGAACACTGCTTACGTCAGGTGGTCTTGGAACCATGGGATACGGTCTTGGAGCTGCAATCGGAGCCAAGATGGGAAGACCGGAGAAGACGGTAGTCAATATCGCCGGAGACGGATGCTTCCGTATGAATATGAATGAAGTTGCAACAGCGGCGCGTTATAACATTCCAATTATCCAGGTTGTAGTGAACAACCATGTGCTTGGTATGGTAAGACAGTGGCAGAATCTGTTTTACGGACAGCGCTATTCAGCAACTGTTCTGAATGATGCAGTAGATTTTGTGAAACTCGCAGAAGCGATGGGGGCGAAAGCGGTAAGAGCTACGACCAGAGAAGAATTCGCAGATGCATTTAAGTTTGCTTTAAATGCAGGCGGTCCGGTGGTGATTGACTGCCAGATCGACAGCGATGACAAGGTATGGCCGATGGTTGCTCCGGGTGCTCCGATCAGTGAAGCTTTTGACGAGAAGGATCTGCAGGAAAAACAGCAGACAAACTAAAAAACATATGCAGCGACAGATACGCAGAGCAGGAATGGAGGAGTAATATGAAACGAGTTTACAATTTTTCAGCAGGACCGGCAGTACTGCCGGAAGAAGTTTTACGAGAAGCAGCAGATGAGATGCTGGATTACAAAGGATGTGGAATGTCCGTTATGGAGATGAGTCATCGCTCGAAAGCTTTTGTTGAAATCATTGAAACCGCTGAACAGGATCTTCGTGATTTGATGGGAATCCCGGATAATTACAAAGTACTGTTCCTTCAGGGTGGCGCAAGCCAGCAGTTTGCAATGATTCCAATGAATCTGATGAAGAACAAAGTAGCGGATTATATTGTTACCGGGCAGTGGGCTAAAAAGGCAGCTGCCGAGGCATCCAAATATGGAAAGGTGAATAAGATCGCATCGTCCGAGGATAAAACCTTTTCGTACATTCCTGACTGTTCGGATCTGCCGGTTGATGAAGATGCAGATTATGTATATATCTGCGAAAATAATACAATTTACGGAACCAAATTCAAGGAACTTCCGAACACGAAAGGCAAGACACTGGTAGCGGATGTATCATCCTGCTTCCTGTCTGAGCCTGTAGATGTGACAAAATATGGTCTCATCTATGGCGGAGTCCAGAAGAATATCGGACCAGCGGGTGTTGTTATCGCGATCATCCGTGAAGATCTGATTACAGAGGATGTACTTCCTGGAACACCGACCATGCTTACATACAAGACACATGCAGACGCAGGTTCTCTTTACAATACACCGCCGGCATACGGAATCTATATCTGCGGTAAGGTATTTAAATGGCTCAAAAAGATGGGCGGACTGGAAGTTATGAAAGAACGCAACGAAAAGAAAGCCAAACTGCTCTATGATTACCTGGATCAGAGCAAACTGTTCAAAGGTACGGTAGAAAAGAAAGACCGTTCTCTTATGAATGTACCATTTGTGACAGGCAGTGACGAGCTGGATGCCAAATTTGTAAAAGAGGCAAAAGAAGCAGGTCTTGAGAATCTGAAAGGACACCGTACTGTTGGGGGTATGCGTGCAAGTATTTATAACGCAATGCCATACGAAGGTGTGGAAGCCCTGGTTGCATTTATGAAGAAGTTTGAGGAGGAGAATCTGTAATATGTATAAATATTTTTGCCTAAACCCGATTTCTCCTGTTGGACTGGAGAAATTCAGTGATGATTATATGCCTGTCGGTGAGATGGCAGGAGCAGATGCGGTACTTGTAAGAAGTGCCGGAATGCATGAACTGGAATTTGATAAAGATTTAAAAGCGATTGCCCGTGCCGGAGCCGGTGTAAATAATATTCCACTGGACAAATGTGCGGAGCAGGGAATCGTTGTATTTAATACACCAGGGGCAAATGCCAATGGTGTAAAAGAGTTGGTGATCGCCGGTATGCTGCTTGCATCCAGAGATATCCTTGGCGGTATCAACTGGGTACAGGAGAACGAAGAGGATGGCAATATTGCCAAAGATGCAGAAAAAGCGAAAAAAGCATTTGCAGGCTGTGAGATCCAGGGAAAGAAGCTTGGTGTGATCGGTCTTGGTGCAATCGGTGTCCTGGTTGCCAATGCGGCTACACATCTTGGGATGGAAGTGTATGGCTATGATCCATATGTTTCTGTAGATTCTGCATGGAGACTTTCAAGAAGCATCCATCACACTAAGAATGTAGATGAGATCTACAAGGAGTGTGATTATATCACAATCCATGTACCGGCACTGGAAGATACAAAGGGTATGATCAATAAAAATGCCATCAGTCTGATGAAAGAGGGCGTTGTGATCCTGAACTTTGCAAGAGATGTACTGGTGAACAGTGAAGACATTGTGGATGCACTTGTTGGTGGAAAAGTCGGACGCTATGTAACTGACTTTCCGACACCGGAGATCGCAGGAGTGAAGCATGCGATTGTCATTCCGCATCTGGGAGCGTCAACTGCTGAATCAGAAGACAATTGTGCAAAGATGGCAGTAGAAGAGCTGAAGGATTTCCTGGAAAATGGAAATATCCGTAATTCTGTCAACTTCCCGGCATGCGATATGGGTGTAAGGGATAAGACAAGAATTACGATCCTGCACAGGAATATTCCGAACATGATCGGTCAGTTTACTGCGCTTCTGGCAAAGGATAATGTCAATATCGATGATATGACGAATAAGAGCCGTGGCAGCTATGCATATACGATGATCGATGTGGATAATGATGTGGCAGAAGACGTGGTAAAAGGTCTGGAAATGATCGAGGGTGTTCTGAAAGTCAGAGTAATTGCATAAAAAGTGACAGAGGGTGCGTTTGAAAAAGCGCATCCTTTTTTGTTAAAAAAATAAGAATCCTGTTAAATGATTAATTACTGCCATTTCGGTAGCATTTCAAAAAAAAGTGTGTTACACTCGCAATAGATTGTGGCGGACTGTTATTGCAAGGGAAGAAGATACAAAGAGTATCAATATGTCATATACAGGGAGGTATTTAATATGGCAATAACAATCGGCATAAACGGATTTGGACGTATTGGAAGAGTTGCATTCCGCATTGCCATCAATCAGCCGGAAAAATTTAAAATTTGTGGGATCAATGTGAGAAACGCAGATCTGGATTATATGATTTATATGATCCGTTACGATTCGATCTTTGGACGTTTCCAGGGAAGTCTGGAAAAATATGAGAATGGAATTGTTGTAAATGGCGAGAAGATCCGAGTGTATTCAGAAAATGATGCTGCTGACATTCCGTGGGGAGAGTGTGGAGCAGAATACATTATAGATGCGACAGGTGCTTACTGTACGACAGAAAAAGCAATGGCACATATCTGGGGTGGAGCAAAGAAAGTGGTCATCTCTGCACCGGCTAAAGATCAGGACACACCGACATTTGTAATGGGAGTGAATCATGAACTCTATCAATCATCTATGCAGGTCGTTTCAAATGCATCTTGCACAACAAACTGTCTTGCACCGATCTGTAAGGTATTGGAGGATAATTATGGAATAGAGTATGGACTGATGTCTACCATCCATTCAGCTACAGCAAAACAGAAGGTAGTTGACTGCCGTTCGCTGAAAGACTGGCGTACAGGTCGTGCTGTATTCGGAAATCTGATCCCATCTTCAACAGGAGCTGCAAAAGCAATCTCACTTGTTATTCCGGCGTTAAAGGACCGCATGAATGGAATTTCTTATCGTGTACCGACTTCAGATGTATCCATTGTGGATCTGAATGTTGCGTTGAAGACAGAAACCACTTATGAAGATATCTGCAAGAAAATGAAGGAAGCTTCCGAAACAACTCTTAAGGAGATTCTGGATTATGTGGATGATGAAGTTGTTTCTTCCGATTTTATCGGAGATAATCACGCATCCTCTTTTGATGCAAGGGAAGGAATCCAGGTAAACGGTCATTTTTTCAAACTGATCAGTTTTTATGATAATGAATGGGGATATACCAGTCAGATCTTCCGCCTGATTTCGCATATGTACCAGGTGGACCATGGTGTAAAATAAAACAGATTGTAAATGAAAAAGTAAAACGTATATCAGCAGTAACAGTCAGAAGCCATGAAAGAAAGAGTATCACGTGAATAAGAAGAAACGTGATACTCTTTTTGTTACATAGGAACATTCATTCTTATTTGGTATTCAAAATTTTTCAAAATGTTTTTTCAAAGGCAGAAAATATCGTCTTTTTTATAACGATGCTTGCGTATTTTGAAAAATATGGTATGATAAATGACAAAAGTAGCACTTTACAGTGTGAAAATGTAACGTAGGAGGAAGAGATAATGGCATACGAGATTACAGGACATACAGTCCTTACCGGATTACTGGGGAGTCCGGTAGCACACAGCATTTCCCCAATGATGCATAACGAGGCATTTCGCCAGCTGGAGCTGGATTACGCATATTTGGCATTTGATGTTGGAACAGATAACTTAAAGACAGCAGTAGATGGTCTGAAAGTCATGGGAGTCAGAGGATTCAACCTGACTATGCCTGACAAGAATCTGATGTGCTCACTGGTTGATAAACTTTCACCGGCATCTGAGATTGGTGGGGCGGTCAATACTGTTGTAAATGATAACGGTGTCCTGACAGGTTATACGACAGACGGAATCGGATTCATGCGTGCAGTCAGTGAGACAGGCGTTGATATCATTGGCAAGAAAATGACACTTCTTGGAGCGGGTGGAGCCGCAGCAGCGATTCTGATCCAGGCAGCACTTGACAAAGTAGCAGAGATTTCGGTATTCAACATCCGTGATGAATTCTTCACACGTGCGGAGAAGACAATCGAGAAACTTCATGAGAAGACAGACTGCAAGATCAACCTCTATGACTTCTCTGACCCGGAAGTCCTCAAAAAGGAGATCGCAGAAAGTGCAATTCTGGTAAACGGAACTTCTATCGGTATGGCACCGAAGACAGACAGATGTATCATCACAGATGACAGTGTGTTCAGAAAAGATCTGTTTGTATTTGATGTAATCTACAATCCGGAAGAGACGTTATTCCTGAAGAAAGCAAAAGCAGCAGGATGCCGGACACTGAACGGTCTGAATATGCTGTTATATCAGGGTGCTGCATCATTTGAACTCTGGACAGGAAAAGAAATGCCGGTTGATATTATCAAAGAAAAATATTTCTCACGTTAATATGCTGAAAATGATTGACAAAGCCTATTGATTCGTGTAACATAAGCTATAGATTTTAAAAATTACATATTCTACTATCAAAATACAATGAAAAGAAGTAGTAAATATAATAAGACGTCACAGAGAGTCCTTTATCGGTGGAAGAAGGATACCGAAGATTATATTGAATTCCTCTTGGAGTAGGATACTGAATGCATTCTTTTGAAGAATTGTTAATAGGTATTTCCGGTAGCAGCCGTTATCTGCAAGGGTATAACCGTTATGAACGACGTACCTGACGAGGCAGTTGTCGTGAGACAATTGTAAAATGAGGTGGAACCACGAAGTATATAATACTCTCGTCCTCTGTTTTTACAGAAGACGGGGGTTTTTTGTTTCATAGGAAATTCCGAAGGAACTTCTAAAAGACATATTCGATGATTAGTAGAGAGAAGAGAAAGGAAAAAAGATTATGATTATCGTATTAAAACCAAGAACAAGTGATGAAAACGTAAAACGAGTTGAGAATATGGTCCGTGCAAAGGGACTGGAAGTACATACTGTAAAAGGTGAGGATCTTACAATTATCGGCTGTATCGGCGATACGGTCCGTGTGGATCCAAAGCTTTTCGAAGTAGACTCTTCTGTTGAGAAAGTTATGCATGTACAGGAACCTTATAAACTTGTAAACCGTGCATTCCATCCGGACGATACCATCGTAGATGTATCTGGTGTCAAAGTTGGCGGCGGACATCTGGCACTGATCGCCGGACCTTGTTCTGTGGAGTCAGAAGAGCAGGTGATCGAGATCGCAAAGGCTGTTAAGGCATCCGGTGCAAATATGCTCCGTGGTGGTGCATTCAAGCCGAGAACAAGCCCATATTCATTCCAGGGACTGGGTCTTGAAGGTCTGGAAATCTTATGTGCAGCAAGAGAAGAGACAGGGCTTCCGATCGTAACAGAGCTGATGTCACCGGAATATCTGGAAATCTTCGATGAAAAGGTAGACCTGATCCAGATCGGTGCACGTAACATGCAGAACTATGACCTGTTAAAACAGCTCGGACAGACAAAGAGACCGATCCTTTTGAAGAGAGGACTTAATGCAACTTACGAAGAATGGATGATGTCAGCAGAATACATTATGGCATCCGGAAATCCAAATGTTATCCTCTGCGAAAGAGGAATCCGTACCTTCGAGACTTATACCAGAAATACACTGGATCTTCAGTCTATTCCGGTAGTAAGAAAACTCAGCCATCTTCCGGTAGTTGTAGACCCGAGCCACGCAGGAGGAAAATGGTGGCTGGTTGATCCGATGGCAAAAGCATCAGTTGCGGCAGGAGCGGACGGGCTGATCATCGAAGTACATAACAGTCCGGAAATGGCACTTTGTGACGGAGCACAGTCGCTGAAACCGGAAAAATATGATACACTGTTAAAAGAGATTACCGGAATCGCAAAAGCAGTCGGTAAAGAAATGTAAAAAACAGCAGCCTGGGAGGTCATTAACAGTTAAAGATAAATTATAAAATCATATAAGTAGATATTGAGT
>OGCN01002137.1_pt1 | contig 22585 bp, 19 predicted proteins | sample 1570181 | NCBI WGS metagenome assembly OGCN01 (sample SAMEA4370584, study PRJEB24528) | human gut metagenome | reverse complement strand
ACAATCTATGCCGGCTTTACCAGTTCTAATCATACGGGGTTTACTGAATGCTTACAAAACAAGAGTTTTTAATCTTATCATTCTCGACGAGAGTGGTTCGATGCAAAGCATCAAGAAAGAGGCTATTGACAGTGTTAATGAAACGGTACAAACCATTCGTTCTGCTGAAAAAAAGAATGAGAATCAGGAACATTTTGTATCACTCGTAACATTCAATGATGATGTTAAGACTGTATATGATTGTGTGCCAGCTAAGGAGGTTAAAGAGTTAACATCAGAAACCTATCACCCTGATTGTTGTACTGCTTTGTACGATGCTATGGGGATGTCTTTCAATGTAATTCGTTCTAAAGTTGGTGAGGATGATCGTGTCCTTGTAACAGTTGTTATCGATGGATATGAAAATGCCTCACGTGAGTACAATAGTAAAGCAATCAAGTCATTAGTGGATGAATTAAAAGGGAAAGGATGGGTGTTTGCTTATATCGGAGCCAATCAGGATGTGGAAAAAGTGGCAGCCTCTATTTCTATAACCAATACCATATCTTTCCAAACTACATCTGCCGGGACTCAGATAATGACAGACCGAGTAAATAGAAGCCGTGAGCGTCTTTATTGTTGCATGGCGAAACCGGATTTTAGTGCAGAGAAAGCAAATGAACATTTCTTTGACGATGAAGCCATAAAATAGTTCATATTAAATGCCCAATATTATGCAAAAGATTTTTTTTATACTATGTTGTGCCTTAGTATTGTTATGTAGTACATCGTGTGAGGAACATATGGATATTGAGCATTACCCTATATCTCAAGATGTAAATGTCCCTAATCCTAAAATTGAAAAACTCATTCAGCAAGCAAGACTGGGAGAGATTGAAGCTTATGATGCTCTGGCTGTTTGCTACCGTAATGGAGATGGTGTTAAGCAAAGTGTTTTCAATATGATGACTATGTATGCACTTTCCTGCAAGAAGAGTGGTAAAAATATAAAAGATATAATCAAGTCTTTGGACGAGAATCATCTTTTGCGCTTATTGATAGATATGTTGGATCATGCCCTTGGTCAAATAATACTGTCTCCATGTTGCCGTGGTGAAATCACCGTAGAGCGGATCAGGTTCGGAATAGGACCATAACGGTACTTTTGCCGTGAATGTGACGGCACCGTTGGCACACGCTCCGCAGTTTCCCCAGTCCTTGAATGCACCTTCCGTCCATCTGACGAATTTCAATTGCTTGGGGTCAATATGGTGGAAGGCCCCTCCGCTGACGCTCAGCCGGATATTGGCGTCCTGCTCCCATACAAAGGGAATATAAGGTTCTTCACAGATGGAAATCCGACCGCTCTCTTCATCATTGTTTTCAATAAGGGCATTGCTGTAATATTTCCCGTATCTGTCCACATAGATGAGTCTGTCACCTATCTGTGGAGTCTTTTCCGAGCGTGTCCTTTCTATCAGTTCCACATAGCCGTTGGCCATATCCACGTCCTGCTGTGTCAGCCAGTGTTCATGATCGTACAGAATGTTCAGTGGCTTGAGTGTTTCCACCGTGTACCTGTTCTTTGTTGCCTGTAACATAACATTTGATTTTTTGTTAGTCCGGCTTCTGGGGCCGGAGTTCCCATAACTACAGGCCTAAAAAGGTCGTGTTCCGTACATGCAAGGCTTCGGGAAAAAATACCGCAAGCCCTCCGGGGCGAGGATGATTTTTTCCACGAACCCGAAGGGCTTGGCCTTGCTTGTACGGGAAGAACACGAATTACCTTTGCCTGTGGTTATGGGGACTCGGCTACGGTATGCTTGTTTTTCCCGATATGTTTTTATTCCGTAAGATTGCAGCCGTTTATATGGCCTTTTCAGAAAGAAATGTTATCTTTGCAGGTGAGATAAAGAGTTATTTGAAAGCATGAGAAATATGGCGGTTCGGAACAGTCCGGCTTTTTCTTATCCATTGCCCGTTCTCGTGCGAGTTTTATTCAATCTGTTGATAGTCAAATAAAACCTACCTGATTACAACAAATATACGAAAAACCTAATGAATTACAAAGTGAAAACACCGTTTTCGACTTATAACCATTAGGTTCTGCAAATATTATATCAAGTTAATAATTAACGATTTATACAATATGTCAAACTAAACTCTCTATATACTCGTTAAGTTTCTTATAGAAAGGATGTTTCGTCAGTGTTGCAACATCTCCCAAAATGATTAGTTTCATCCTTGCACGTGTTATCGCCACATTCATTCGTCGCAAGTCATTGAGGAAGCCAATCTGTCCTTCCTCATTGGCTCTTACAAGACTTATGAGTATTACATCACGCTCCTGTCCCTGAAAACCATCTACGGTATTGACAGTAATAAACTGACGATACGGCTTGAACCATGCATCCTTGCGTATCAGCTGACGGAGATACTGCACCTGTGCCTTGTATGGGGAAATCACCCCCACATCTATACGCTCGTCAAGGAAGCGTTCGCGGCCTATCTTTTCTATATACTCCTTCAGTTTGCCTACAGAAAGTTCAGCCTCCTGCTTGTTTATACGGCCATAATTCTCGCCTATAAACTCTTCGTTGCAGTTCATACCCTCAGTATTTACCCATTCTATCGGGGTATCGAAATCAAGGATACTGCGATATTTCACTTCGGGAGCCGACTGCAACATTCCGCCATAGAACCAGTCGGAAGAGAAACGCATTATCTCATTGTTCATTCTGTACTGCACCTTCAGAAGAGAGACAGCCTGCGGCTTATTTGCCACTATGCTTTGCATCAGTGTATGTCCCAATCCTCCACGTAATGCCACAGGGCTTTTCACTGTAGGAGGAAGCTGGCAATGATCGCCCGCCAATATCACACGGTCAGCCTTGGCAATAGGAATCCAGCATGCAGCCTCCAATGCCTGGGCAGCCTCATCAATAAACAATGTACCGAACTTATGACCAATAAGTACACGGTTCGCACTGCTCACCAATGTACAGGATATGACTCTCGCCTCGGCAAATAATGATTCGTTTATCCTTATCTCCAACTCAGTGGCACGGTCTTTCAGAGAATTAATCTTCAGTCTGATGCTCTCCCTGTCGGCACCTTTACGGTTTACTGAATACAATTCACGGATAGCCTTTCTTATGCTCCACAGCTGTGAATAATCCGGATGCGATTCAAATTTCCTTTCGTATGTAAACGAAAGCATCTTGTCATTCACACGCGAAGGATTTCCTATTCTTAATACACTTACACCCCTATCGACAAGCTTTTCGCTTATCCAATCGACAGCCATATTACTCTGCGCACATACCATCACCTGGTTTTCACGGTGAAGCGTTTCGTATATAGCTTCTACAAGAGTTGTAGTTTTTCCTGTTCCCGGAGGCCCGTGTACAATAGCCACATCCTTGGCATGAAGTACCTTGTTGACAGCCTCTTCCTGAGTGCGGTTAAGCCACGGAAATCTGATAGGACTGAAAGAAAACTCCGATACAGGCTGCTGTCCGTGGAAGATATCACGCAACTCGGCAAGACGGTTGTTCTTTGCACCTATCACGCGGTTCAATGCTTCAAACATCAGACGGTAGGAAGTCTCGTCAAAATACAGCTGCACTCCAAGCACGTCATATCTCTGCAAGGCGATCATGGCATCCGGTCCGGGAAGTATCACTACCATACGGTCTTCGTCCACATAATTCACCGTTGCAACGAAATTCATATATGTCAGTCGCCCGCCGGCATCCTGAGTAAAGAAACATACAGGACGGCCATACTCAAAAAGGTGCTCTATCTCCTTGTCCTCAGTACGGAATATCTCCACCACAAACTGATTGAGAGCATTATAGTAACTTCTTCCCACAGATATAGGATACCAGCACATACCACGCTTCACCTTACGCCCTATACCCATCACTTCCGTCTGCTGACGGAACTGTTCTTTTTCATACTCATATTCCGCCTTAAGCAATTCATAATGATGCTGAAGATAAAGCACCGGAGACACTATATTCGACTTTTCCTTCATTAACCGATTCTTATTATTTAGATGAAGATTCTTCCTTTAGCATTTCAGCGCGCGACTTACTCTGAGTGACAAGATATACACCTGCAAAAATTGATATTGCAGCAATTGCCTTTACCCATCCGAACGATGACATACCCATCAGTATTGCCACGCTAGAGCCTACTACCGGCTGCATATAGTTATACATGCTGACCACAGTAGGACGAAGTGTCTTCTGGCCTACAAGCATAAGAATATATGCAAAATATGTTCCGAAAAGTATCACATATCCTATCTGCATCCATACCTCCATTGGTATCTCGGCAAACTGCATCTCCGAGAAATCCCTGTATGAAAAAGGAATAAAACATATTGCTGCATAGCTGAACATCCATTTCATCAGAGTAAACACACTGTATTTGGATATAAGTTTCTTGAATATTGTAAGATAGCAAGCAAAGCTTATCTGTGCAGTTACACACAATACATCGCCCAACACACTTCCCTCCTTCTCGCTGCCACCGGCATTACTGAGGATAAGAGCCAAAGCACCGACAGATCCTAAAAGAATACCACCGACTTTAAGCGGAGTTACAGGCTCTTTAAGGAAGATGGCAGCCAGTATCATTGTCACGATAGGCATAGTGGTAGTCATGATGGAAGCATCCACCGGAGAGGTAAGCGACAAACCGAAAGTGTAACATCCCTGATTGCATACGATACCAAGCATTGACGCAAAAAACAATAACATAAGATCGCGGGGCGGAACTTCTTCTTTCCTGACAAACAATGATGTTATCCAGAAACATACCGCACCACCTATCATACGCATATTGGCAAGTGCCAGTCCGGAAATACCGGCCTCCATAGCAGCCTTACCTATAGGTGCCATAAGTCCCCACATACTGGCAGCGAACAAAAGAGCCAGATGGGCTTTAAGATTAGAACTCTTCATATCTTTTATACCTTAAAATTATTTTGTTGTGCAAAGTTACAAGATATTTGAAAAATTGGCAGATGACGGTTGATTAATTCAAAGAGATTGATTAAATTTGTTGGATAAGAACGATAAAAGACAAAGAAATGAAGAAACAAGCCGAGTTCATAAAGCGTATTGTCATAAAAGGCCTCTGGGGCAGAAAAGACATTGCATGGGATTTGAGAAAAGATGTCAATATCCTTAGTGGAGTGAACGGTATTGGAAAAAGTTCCATACTAAACAGTTCCGTGAGAAGACTGAACGAGAACAATGAAGTACAGCTCACAAACGGGATAAAGGATATAGTGACATTCACATTCAGTCCGGAGGATGCAGATTTTATACCTTTCGACGTTATCCGCAGTTTCGACCGTCCGCTAATAGATTTCGGACTGCTGAAAAAGATTGGCGACCAGGATGTACGTACGGAATTAGACTGGCAACTATACCAGCTACAAAGACGCTACCTGGACTATCAGGTAAACATCGGCAACAGAATTATTGAACTCCTGACAAGCGGAGATCCTGAAAAGCAGATGATGGCAGCCGAGATTTCAAAGCCCAAAACAAAATTCCAGGACCTGATAGACGAACTGTTTGCCGAGACAGGAAAGAAGATAAACCGCAGAAGCAATGAAATTCTTTTCGAACAGGATGGAGATATCCTGACCCCTTACAAACTTTCGTCCGGAGAAAAACAGATGCTGGTCATCCTGCTGACAGTACTTGTGCAGGACAACGCACACTGCGCACTGTTCATGGACGAACCTGAGATTTCGCTCCACATCGAATGGCAGCAAAGACTTATAACACTCATCAGAAGCCTTAATCCTAACGTCCAGATTATCCTGACAACACATTCTCCGGCACTCATCATGAACGGATGGGTAGATGCAGTGACCGAAGTGAGCGACATTACTACTAATTAAAAAACAGGGGCTATGGGAAAACGACTTACGGAAAACCTTTCATCATTATATATAGGTGCGGCCAACAATCTGAAGCCGAAACATGCAAAAAGGAAGATTGTGGCGTATGTGGAGAGCTATGACGACATATCGTTCTGGCGTGCCCTGCTCTCTGAGTATGAAAACGACAAGGTTTATTTCGAAGTCATGCTTCCATCACAAAGCTCGCTTGCCAAGGGGAAAAAAACCGTACTAATGAACCAGTTGGGAAAACAACTTGGTGAAAACATGATTGCCTGCGTAGATAGTGACTACGACTACCTCCTGCAAGGACGTACCAACACATCGCGCTACATGATAGAATGTCCGTATGTACTGCAGACATATGCCTATGCCATAGAGAATTTCCACTGCTATGCCGAAGGTCTGCATGATGTATGCGTAACAGCTACACTGAACGACCATAAGCTGATAGATTTTCCTGCATTCATGAAGGCATACTCTGAGATAGCATGGCCTCTTTTTATATGGTCGGTATGGTTTTACAGAAGACATATTCTTGCCGAATTCTCACTACTTGATTTCTGTTCTTACGTAAAACTGGATCAGGTAAGTACACGCTATCCTGAACGCAGCCTTGAACATATGGCAAAAAAAGTGGAGAAAAAGCTTCACGATCTTGAACGCAGGCATCCTGAAGCCAGACAGGAAATAGAAGATTTAAAAAGAGAGTTACCCACACTTGGAGTAACTTCCGACAGCACATATATGTTTATACAGGGACATCATATAATGGACAACGTTGTTCTCCGCCTTCTTATTCCTGTATGTACAGTACTAAGGAGAGAGCGTGAACAACAAATCCATGACCTTGCCCTACATAGCCTACAGCTTCATAACGAACTGACGAACTATCAACGTTCACAAATTGGTGTGGAAGTGGTGATACACAAAAATGTCAACTACAAGAATTCACCGCTATATGCCAAAATTCGTGCCGATGTTGAAAAGCTTTTGAAAAGGATTTGAAAAGACTTTATAAAAAAATCGTTTCAATTGGTATAACACATACGTGTTACGCCAATTATCTTTAAGAACTTCTACAATTATCCTTTTATACGAGATAATATCTTTGGGAACTGCCATGCAAACAAGGCAGTACAGCACACAGCAGCCGTCGCATCCGAAATCGCTTCGGCAGCGAATATTCCTTCCACTCCCCAGAAATGAGGCAATATCAAGGCTAAAGGAACGAGAAGGATAACCTTTCTCAACAAGGCTATGAAAATGGAAATCTTAGCCTGCCCCAAAGCTACGAACATGTTCTGACATGCACGCTGCAGACCGAAAATAGACATTCCGGCAAGGAACAGAGGCATGATATGCGACACTGTTTCTATCAGAACCTCATCTTCTGTAAATACAGATGCCACCAGGTGAGGGCATAGTATCATAAAGAGTATCAGCAGAAAGTTGAAACCGAACATGAATGTTACAACTATCCTGAAACATTGCTTCACACGGTCTTTGTTGGCATGACCGTAGTTATAGCTCACAACCGGGATAAATCCCTGAGCAAACCCTACAAGCGGAACACTGGCAAACTGCATGGCACTCTGCATTATGGCAAGTGCACTGACATAGATATCACCAAAATGTTTCAGACTTCCGTTTAATACAAAACCTACAAGACTCTCAGTACTAGCCATAATAAAAGGTGATACGCCAAGAGCGACAACAGAAAGGACAATCTTCTTCTGAAGTCTCATATACCTTCGTTCAAGCGGAAGTGATGCCGAACGTGAAGTAAGGAAACGCAACACCCAGATGGCACTCACAGCTTGCGAAAGGACTGTCGCTATAGCAGCTCCCTTTACCCCCATATCAAGAGTGAAAATGAATATAGGGTCAAGAATGATATTCAGTAATGCACCTATCACTACCGACCACATTGCTATGGCAGGTCTTCCCTGTGAGTTTATAAATGTAGTAAGGCCTGTGGATATCTCTACGAATAGCGTACCAAGCAAATAGACAGAAAGATAATCTTCTGCAAACGGCAGTGTCCTTTCGGATGCTCCGGTGAGTAGAAGAATAGGTTCCATGAAGATGTAAGCTATCAGCGATGTGATGATAGTGAAAAGAATAAGCATCATAAAACCGTTTCCCAATATGCGTCCGGCCCTCTCTCGGTCGCCCTGACCTAAAGCCATGGCTGCAAGAGGAGCACCGCCGGCACCTACTATAGACGAAAACGATGATATGAGTATTACTATCGAGGTAGTGACACCTACCCCGGCAAGAGCCTCTGTTCCTATACCGGGGATGTGTCCTATATAAATTCTGTCAACTATATTATAAAGTAGATTTACAAACTGGGCAGCTACGGCAGGCAGTGCCATACGGAACACCAAAGGTAACATTCTGTCCGTACCCAATCTTTCTTCATAACGATTATTCATTACATCAAACTTTCCAGATTTAGTTCAGTCTTTTTCCTGTAGCCGGAGCTTGTGAATACAGCAACCGGACAACCTTCCTCATCGGTTATACGCACTTCGATGAAAGGTACCTTGGCATGATTGAATGTCTCCACAGCCTCAGCATATACATATCCGCTGCTTACAGCACGCAGAAAAGTGATATTGGCGTTAAGCGAAAGAGTAAGCAGATTGCGACTGTTTGCCACTGCCGCAAAAGCCAAGTCGGCAAGTGTGAACAAGGCTCCTCCCTGACACACTCCTCCACCATTTAGGTGCTTGTCCGTCACTAGCATGCGTGCCTTGGCATAACCTTCGCGTACTTCAAGCAGTTCCACGCCCGCCTCAGCAGCGAAGCGGTCGTGCGAAAGCATATCTTTAAGAGTTTTCATAAATTTGAGTTTACAAGTTCTTAAAATACTAACAACTAAAAAACAAGAACTAACAACTATTATTTAATTATCACCATCGTAGCCCCATAGCCATATTCGCGGAACGAAGCATCCTGACTTAGGCATGTTCTGTACTTACGTTTAAGCTCTTCAAGCAACGCCTTGCGCAGAACGCCGTCGCCCTTTCCGTGGATGAACACTATCTTCTGTCCGGTATTTCTCTTGTATTCCTCCATAGTCTTGCGGAATACATCAAGCTGATAATTCAGCATTTCCGCATTACCCATACCTGTTGTATCATCTAGAAGTGCATCTATATGAAGATCTATTTCAATAATTCCGTTTTTGATTTTCTTCTCTTCCTTGCGCAATACTTTCTTTGGGACGTTGTTTTCTTCTCCTTTTGACAGGATGGCATTCTTTATATCATCGGCATTAACATATACCTGTTTTGCTTCTTCATCGTCTTTCACAACATCATAAATCAATGCCGGTTCGTTGAAGAACTCATTTTCCTGAAATGTATGCAGCTTATAGAACTTCACAGTATCAATTCTTATTTCTGTAGAAACCGCATTTTTGAGCAGGAAAGTACGGTCGTCTTTATATGCAATAATCTGTACAGCGACGTGCTCCATCTCGTTAAGGTCTTTCTTGTCGAATTCCTCAAGCGCCTGTTTCATATTAGGCTTGACAGTACCACGACTTCTCAATGTCCAGCTCTTTCCTTCGGCAGAAAGATAAATATAATCGATGAAATAGTTACTGTCGTTCACAAGGTATGCATCGAAACCGGTAGTTGTGATAGCCTTTATATCATGCGGAACAAAAGCCAGATATACATTAAGCACATCGTTTCCTCTGATTTCAGGCGCACGATACGTGATCGGTCTGTCATCTTCTTCCTCTTCTTCATCCTCTACAGGCGCCTGCTGAGGTTTTGAAACTGACTTCATTGGAATATTATAATCATCGGTTTGAATAACAACACATTCCTTAATCAACATAGGAATTTCGAAACCGTCTTCTCCTTCTACCAAGGCTATATCCTTGCCTTGAAAACCTCTTACGATGCCGCCTCCCACTTCGCTGAGGAAACGCACTTTATCTCCTATTTTCATATTCTTTCAGTATTATAGTTCAAGCAAAAGTAGTTACTTTTAAGCAGATACGAAAGTTTTTTATACTTTTGCAGAAAATATTGAACAAACTACACAGATGGAAGAAACAAAACACATAAAGATAAGCGATTACAACTATCCACTTCCGGACGAAAGAATAGCAAAATTCCCGCTGAAAGAACGCGACAGTTCCAAACTACTGGTTTACAATCACGGCGAAATTGAGGAAAGAGTCTTCACTTCACTGCCGGAATATATCGAACCGGGCTCACTGATGATTTTCAACAATACAAAGGTTATTCAGGCAAGACTGCACTTCAGAAAAGAGACAGGCGCACTGATAGAAATATTCTGTCTTGAACCAATAAAGCCAAACGATTACGTGCTGAACTTCCAGCAAACAGAACACTCGGCATGGCTCTGCATGGTGGGTAATCTGAAGAAATGGAAAGAAGGTCCGCTGCACAGAGAAATGACAGTGAAGGGCAAACCTCTGACACTGACTGCCACTCGCGGTGAATGTCACGGAACAAGCCACTGGATAGACTTCAGTTGGGATAACAGCGAAGTGACTTTTGCTGATATCCTTGAAGTGTTCGGAGAACTTCCTATCCCTCCATACCTGAACCGCGAGACACAGGAAAGCGACAAGGAGACTTACCAGACTGTGTATTCAAAGATAAAAGGTTCTGTAGCTGCGCCAACAGCTGGATTGCATTTCACAGAGAGAGTGCTTGACACACTGAGAAACAAGAGAGTTGACCTGGAAGAAGTGACTCTGCACGTGGGAGCCGGTACTTTCCGCCCAGTTAAGAGTGAGGAAATAGCAGGACACGATATGCACACGGAATATATCTCCGTAAACAGACTGACAATTGAGAAACTTCTGAAACATGGCGGTGAGACCACTGCCGTGGGAACTACATCAGTAAGAACTATTGAAAGTCTGTATTATATAGGAGTTATCCTAGAGTCTAGACCTGAAGCATCGCAGGAAGAACTGCATGTTAAGCAATGGATGCCATACGAAAACGAGACCAACATTACTCCTATTCAGGCTCTGCAAAATATCCTCGACTATATGGAGAGAAATCATCTGGATGCGCTGCATACAAGCACTCAGATAATCATCGCTCCTGGATATGAATACAAGATTGTGAAACGCATAGTTACAAACTTCCACCAGCCACAAAGCACTCTGCTACTCCTGGTTTCGGCATTCGTGAAAGGCGACTGGAGAAAGATTTACGACTATGCATTGTCGCACGATTTCCGTTTCCTGAGTTATGGTGATTCGTCGCTACTGATTCCGTAACAGTGTCATTAGTTCTTAGTTGTTAGTTTTTAGATATTAGGAATATGAAAGATAATAGCGAAGAAATGTTCCCTATAGTAGATGAGGATGGAAACATTCTGTCTGCAGCCACAAGAGGTGAGTGTCACAGTGGTAGCAAGCTGCTGCATCCGGTGGTACATCTGCATGTTTTCAACAGCCGAGGAGAACTGTATCTACAGAAACGTCCGGAATGGAAGGACATACAGCCGGGAAAATGGGATACTGCCGTTGGTGGTCATATCGATTTGGGAGAAAGTGTGGAAATGGCTTTGAAACGCGAAGTAAGGGAAGAGCTCGGAATAGAGGATTTCAATCCTGAACTTCTTACTCACTACGTGTTTGAGTCATCACGCGAGAAGGAACTTGTTTTTGCCCACAAGACTGTATATGACGGAGAAATACATCCTTCAGAAGAACTGGATGGAGGCAGATTCTGGAGTATAGAGGAAATTAAGGCAAACATGGGAAAAGAGGTTTTCACTCCTAATTTCGAAAGTGAATTCAAGAGACTTGGATTTTAATCCAATATCCATATAATTTAAATGGCGTTTAAACAGTATTTAAAAGCTGTTTAAACGCCATTTGACATATTATGACTAATACATTTATCCAAACATCTTGCTTACCCTTTCTATTCCGGCAACAAGAGCATCGACTTCTTCTTTAGTGTTGTATAATCCGAATGAAGCTCGCACTGTTCCCTCTATTCCCAAACGACGCATAAGAGGTTCGGCACAATGATGCCCGGTGCGGACTGCTATTCCAAGGCGGTCGAGCAATGTTCCCATATCGAAATGATGGATATCTCCAACAAGGAATGAAATAACTCCTCCCTTATGTTCCGCCTCACCAAAGATACGCATACCAGGGATTTCTTTCATACGCTGCATGGCATACACAGTAAGTTCATGTTCATGAGCTGCAATATTATCAATTCCTATGGCAGATACATAATCCAACGCTTTTGCCATTGCAGTAGAACCTACATAATCAGGCGTTCCGGCTTCGAACTTGAAAGGCAGTTCATTGAATGTTGTTCCTTCGAAACTTACATTCTTTATCATCTCTCCACCACCCTGATAAGGAGGCATCTTGTCAAGAAGATCTTCCTTGCCGTAAAGTACTCCTATACCAGTAGGACCATAAATCTTATGTGCACTGAACACATAGAAATCGGCATCAATATCCTGTACATCCACCTTCATGTGTGGAATACCCTGTGCTCCGTCTATCAATACCGGAACATTGTGTGCATGAGCTATTGAAGCAATCTGCTTCACCGGATTTATTGTTCCGAGAACATTTGAAACATGGGCTACGGAAACAAGCTTTGTACGTGGAGTAAACAGTTTTTCGTACTCATCAATCAGCAATTCGCCACGGTCGTTCATAGGAATAACTTTCAGAACAATTCCCTTACGGAGTGCCTGAATCTGCCATGAAACAATGTTGCTGTGATGCTCCATAACCGAAACTATAACTTCATCTCCTTCCTTCATGAAGGCATCAGTGAAAGATGAAGCTACGAGATTTATACTCTCGGTTGTTCCTCGAGTAAAGATTATCTCCGATGTGCTGCGTGCATTTATAAACTTACGCACAGTTTCGCGCGATGCCTCATGCAAATTTGTTGCCTGCTGTGAAAGGAAATGAACACCGCGGTGTACATTGGCATTTACAGAATAATACTCATCGACAATTGCATCTACCACACACTTAGGTTTCTGTGTGGTAGCACCATTGTCCAAGTATATCAACGGCTTGCCATATACTGTTCTTGACAGTATCGGGAAGTCTTCTCTTATTTTCTGAATATCGTACATTTTTTGCTAATTAAGAATTAAAAACTAAGAATTAAAAATGAAGAACAGACGGACAACAGAGCCTATTAAGAATTAAGCCAGATGTCACTCATCCGTTTTTAATTTTTTCATTATTAATTATTAATTAGTTTCTTTTTTATTTGAACCACATATCGCACATCCCTGACACTTGTTCAGTTCGCCACGGAATCGTTTCTCAACAAGAAGATGCAAACGGTCTTTTAGTGCCTCCATACGAATCTTGTCGATAACTTCATTGACGAATGCAAACATCAACAACAGACGTGCTTCCTTCAGGCTGATACCACGCTGCTGCATATAGAATAATGCGTTTTCGTCAAGCTGTCCTACGGTAGCCCCGTGAGAACATTTCACGTCGTCAGCATAAATCTCAAGCTGTGGCTGTGTAAACATACGTGCTTCGCGGGTTGCACATATATTACTGTTTGTCTGCTGTGAATTTGTACGCTGGGCACCTTCACGAACAAGTACTTTACCTGCAAATGCACCTACTGCCTGATCGTCAAGTACATACTTGAAGAGTTCAGTACTTGTACAGTCAGAAGCCTTATGATCGATGAATGTATTGTTATCTACCTGCTCGTTCTTGTCGGCAATTGCCATTCCGCAAAGGGTGATTTCTGCACCCTTACCTGCAAGGGTTACTTCTGATGTATTACGTGTCGTTCCGTTATGAAGTGTCATACCGTTAAGCAATACATTGCTGTTCGCTTCCTGATGTACATACAAATTGCTGAAACGTACAGTAGAGTTATGAGTTTCCTCGAGTTCGTACAAATCGAAATAGGCATTCTCGCCTACAAAGATTTCCACAACCTGTGTTGAAAGGAAATTCACATCGTCCATTGCATGGTCGCAAACCAACAGTTTGGCCTGTGCACCGTCTTCAAGGACTATAACTACACGGCGATTTACCATGAAGTTTACATCTGCACGAAGAATATTGACCAACTGTATAGGTCTATCCAATACTACATTCTTAGGAACATACATGAACACACCATCCTGTGCAAACATTGTGTTGAATGCAGTAACACTGTCTTTAGATGTGTCAGCCAACTGTGAATAGTATTTCTTCACCAGTTCAGGATTTTCCTTTGCCACATCTTTCAGGCTTCCGAAAAGAACTCCGGCTGGAAGCTGTGCGGCAGGATTGTCGTGTGTATCGAATGTATCGTTAACCACGAAATAAAGCGAAGTGCTCATATTAGGAACATCGCACTTGAACACTTCATACGGATTTACCGGTATCTCCAGGCGGTTAAGGTTCAATCCGTAGTCCGGTGCAAAGAACTTTGCGACATCCGTATATTTGTACTTTTCAACCTTCTGTGAAGGAAATCCTGCTGCCTCAAAATCGGCAAATGCCTTGGCACGCGGAGCGTTAAGCACATCTGAGCTGTAGCGGCATATCATGGCTTCACATTGGGTGAAAAGGTCTATATATTGTTGTTCTGCTTTCATGTTTTTTTCGTCTCTTTACTCTCCCAATTCTTTCTTAATCCAGTCATAACCCTTCTCTTCGAGTTCGAGTGCAAGTTCAGGACCTGCAGTCTTCACGATACGTCCTTTGTAAAGAACGTGTACGATGTCTGGTTTGATATAGTCCAACAGACGCTGGTAGTGGGTAATAACGATACAGCTTGTTTCAGGAGTCTTGAGCTTGTTCACACCTTCTGCCACGATACGCAAAGCGTCGATGTCAAGACCTGAGTCTGTTTCATCAAGGATGCTCAATTTTGGTTCGAGCATTGCCATCTGGAAGATCTCGTTACGTTTCTTTTCACCACCAGAGAATCCTTCGTTTACAGAACGGTTGGCAAGCTTGCTGTCAAGTTCAACGATTTCACGTTTCTGTCTCATCAGTTTCAAGAATTCACTTGCAGTAAGTGCAGGCAGACCTTTGTATTTACGCTGCTCGTTAACTGCGGCACGCATAAAGTTTACCATGCTTACTCCAGGAATCTCTACAGGATACTGGAATGATAGGAACAATCCTTCGTGGCTGCGGTCTTCAGGCTTAAGACTAAGCAGGTCTTTGCCAAGGAATGTAACAGAACCTTTTGTTACTTCGTATGCAGGATGTCCGACAAGCACATTACTCAATGTACTTTTACCAGAGCCGTTAGGTCCCATTATGGCATGAACCTCACCCGGCTTTACAGTAAGGTTAATACCTTTCAATATCTCTTTGCCGTTAATATTGGCATGTAAGTCTTTTATCTCTAACATATGTATATAAGTTTTGAGTTGTTAGTTTTTAGTCATATTAAAAACTAATAAATTATCCCACACTTCCTTCGAGCGATACTGACAGAAGCTTCTGAGCCTCAACAGCAAACTCCATAGGAAGCTTATTTATAACTTCTTTTGCATATCCGTTCACAATAAGTCCTATGGCATCCTCGGTAGTTATACCTCGCTGGTTACAATAGAACAACTGGTCTTCAGAAATCTTTGATGTAGTGGCTTCGTGCTCTACTATAGCAGTTTCATTATGTACATCCATATATGGGAATGTATGTGCACCGCACTTGCTGCCAAGCAGCAGAGAGTCACACTGGCTATAGTTACGCGCATTATCAGCTCTTTCTGCCACACGTACAAGTCCACGGTATGAGTTCTGGCTCTTTCCGGCACTGATACCTTTACTTACGATAGTTGAACGAGTGTTCTTTCCTAGGTGTATCATCTTAGTTCCCGTATCGGCCTGCTGGTAATTGTTTGTTACAGCTACAGAATAGAACTCGGCAGTTGAATTATCACCGGCAAGAATACAGCTTGGATATTTCCATGTGATGGCAGAACCTGTTTCAACCTGTGTCCATGAAAGCTTGCTGTCATTACCTTTACAGATACCACGTTTTGTTACAAAGTTATAGACACCACCCTTTCCTTCGGCATCACCAGGATACCAGTTCTGTACGGTAGAGTATTTCACTTCAGCACGATCCATTACTACGATTTCAACAATTGCAGCATGCAACTGGTTTTCATCGCGCATAGGAGCAGTACACCCTTCAAGGTATGAAACATAACTGTCATCATCGGCAACAATCAGTGTCCTTTCAAACTGACCTGTATTGGCAGCATTGATACGGAAATATGTTGAAAGTTCCATAGGGCAACGTACTCCCTTAGGAATATATACGAACGACCCGTCGCTGAAAACAGCAGAATTAAGAGCCGCAAAGAAATTATCACGATAGCCAACAACCGAGGCAAGATATTTCTTCACCAAGTCAGGATGCTCTCTTACAGCCTCACTCATGGAACAGAAGATAATACCCTTCTCCATAAGTGTTTCCTTGAAAGTGGTCTTGACAGACACTGAGTCCATTACGGCATCTACAGCCATACCACTCAATGCCATCTGCTCTTCCAATGGAATACCAAGCTTATTGAATGTTTTCAAGAGTTCCGGATCGACTTCTTCCATAGATTTTGGTCCTTCTTTCTTCTTTGTAGGATCGGCATAATATGATATTGCCTGATAATCAATCTCAGGAATGTCAAGATGTGCCCATGTAGGCATCTCAAGTGTCAGCCAGTGACGGTATGCCTTAAGGCGGAATTCAAGAAGCCACTCAGGTTCACCCTTCTTTTCAGAAATCAGACGAACGACATCCTCATTAAGTCCTTTTTCTATTATATCTGTATGAACATCGGTAGTGAAACCATATTTATATTTCTCCTGCGTCAGTTCCTTTACATATTTATTAGGTTCTTCTTGCATATGTAATTATATTATATCTGTTTGAATAATCTCATTTGTCACATTTTTTAATGTCGGTATAAAGAGACCTGAAAGTTCCTTTACCGGATAATATAACAAAGAAGACTGCTTAACTGTTCGATTTATAAGTTCATCTTTACTGTCAATATATTCTAAAAAGCTTATGGCAAGGCTTACGATGAAGGCATATTTCAACGCTCCTAGCAACGCCCCCAACAATCTGTTTACTATCCCGAGATGGACTATCTCCAAAGCCTTGGTAAGCATGGAAGCCAATATGAGAAACACTACGGGAACCAGTATCCAGATCATAAAAAAAGCTATGACTTGTGCCACTGAAACCGTTGTCCCCAGTTCTACAGCCAACTTCTCTCCCAATTGCGAGAACAGAGCACGTGCCAGAAGCAATCCAGCTATGAGTCCAACTATGGTAGCAGCCTGTTTTACCGCTCCCTTCATAAATCCAAACACCACCCCAAGGGCTATAATGGCTATAATTATCCAATCCAAAACACTTAAATTAAAAGGCAAAGCTTCAAGAATCATTACTTTAGATGTTTTTTTTGAAACAATAAAGATGGAGAGTTTATAAACAAAGAATGAAAAATGAAGAATGAACCTGACAGAAGTGCCTTTTTCATTCCTCACTTTTCACTCTGAAAAACTGTTATTATAGTGTCTGTTTTACTTCTACTTCTTCGTAAGTTTCGATAATGTCACCCACTTTAATATCATTACAGTTAGTGAGGCTGATACCACATTCGAAGTTTGTACCTACTTCCTTGACATCATCCTTGAAGCGTTTCAAGGCATTGATAGAACCTGTAAATACTACAATACCATCGCGGATAAGGCGAGCCTTGTCAGTACGTTTAACCTTACCTGTCTTGACCATAGCTCCGGCAACCTGTCCAACCTTGCTGATATTGAACACTTCGCGAACTTCGATAGTTGCAGTAACCTGTTCTTTCAATGTAGGAGCAAGCATACCTTCCATTGCGGCCTTGACTTCTTCGATAGCGTCATAAATGATAGAATACTTACGTATATCCACACCTTCCTGTTCTGCAAGTTTGGCAGCATTGCTTGAAGGACGTACCTGGAAACCAACGATGATAGCATCGGAAGCAGCAGCCAATGAAACGTCTGATTCTGAGATCTGACCAACTCCCTTATGTATAACATTAACCTGTATCTGTTCTGTTGACAACTTGATAAGTGAGTCGCTCAATGCTTCTACAGAACCGTCAACGTCACCCTTAACGATGATATTAAGTTCATGGAAGTCTCCCAATGCAAGACGACGTCCAACTTCATCAAGAGTAAGCATCTTCTGTGTACGCAATCCCTGTTCACGGGCCAGCTGTTCACGCTTATTGGCAATTTCACGAGCTTCCTGGTCTGTATCAAATACGTGGAATGTATCACCTGCAGCAGGAGCACCGTTAAGACCAAGTATCAATACTGGTTCTGCAGGACCTGCTTCTTTCATACGCTGGTTACGTTCGTTGAACATAGCCTTAACCTTACCGTATGATGTACCTGCCAATACGATATCACCCACATGCAATGTACCGTTAGACACAAGAACCGTAGCTACATATCCACGTCCCTTATCCAAAGAAGATTCAATGATAGAACCTGTTGCCTTACGGTTAGGATTTGCTTTAAGGTCAAGCATTTCAGCTTCAAGCAATACTTTTTCCAACAAATCTTTAACACCAAGACCTGTCTTTGCAGAGATATCCTGCGACTGGTATTTTCCTCCCCATTCTTCAACAAGGAAGTTCATGTTGGCAAGTTCTTCTTTTATCTTGTCAGGATTAGCATTAGGCTTATCCACCTTATTGATTGCAAATACGATAGGTACTCCGGCAGCCATAGCGTGATTTATTGCTTCCTTAGTCTGAGGCATCACGTTATCATCGGCAGCAACGATAATGATTACAACGTCAGTAACCTTAGCACCACGGGCACGCATCGCAGTAAATGCCTCATGTCCCGGAGTATCAAGGAATGTGATACGACGTCCGTCATCCAACTTCACATTATAAGCACCAATGTGCTGAGTGATACCACCTGCTTCACCGGCAATTACATTAGCCTTACGTATATAGTCAAGCAAAGATGTCTTACCGTGGTCAACGTGTCCCATCACAGTAACGATTGGAGCACGTGGCTGCAGATCTTCTTCAGCATCGGCTTCTTCTTCAATAGCCTGTGCTACTTCTGCACTTACATATTCTGTTTTGTATCCGAACTCTTCAGCCACCAGATTAATAGTCTCAGCATCAAGACGCTGGTTGATGGAAACCATAATACCAACGCTCATACATGTAGAGATAACCTGAGTAACAGATATATCCATCATATTGGCAAGCTCATTTGCAGTAACGAACTCTGTAAGTTTAAGCACTTTGCTCTCTTCCATTTCAAGTTCTTCCTGCTCCATCTGACGGTTCTGGATACTTTCACGTTTCTCCTTACGGTATTTAGCAGCTTTATTTTTACCTTTATTTGTAAGACGTGCAAGAGTTTCCTTCACCTGTTTAGCAACATCTTCATCACTAACTTCTTGTTTAACAACAGGTTTCTTGAATTTATCCTTACCAGCATTCTTGCCTCCACCCTGGTTCTTTCCGGATTTCTCACCTTTTGGATTAGCTCCGTGAGGCTGAGTAGCCTGAGTGCTGTAAATATCTACACGTTCTTTATTTATTCTGTTACGTTTCTTCTTCTTAGACCCGTCATCCTGTCCGCCTTTTTCTGATTTCTCATCACTCTTGCGTATTTCCTTGATAATAGCATCTTTCATCTGCTTACGCTGTTCCTGACGCATCTTATCCTTTTCTTCCCTTTCCTTACGCTTTTCTTCTTTCGATTTCTTTTTAGGGCGTGTTGACTGGTTAAGTGCAGCCAAGTCTATCTGGCCGACAACATTAATCTTTGATTTAAACTCTGTAGGACGTATTTTAAAGACCTCGTCATCATTTTTCAGGTCATTCACTAATTTTTCAGCTTCTTCTTTTTTTTCTTCCATCGGCTTATTAGTCACTTCGTCTGCATTAGCATCCTTCTGTTTGGTTTCTTTTTCTTCAATTACTACAGGTTTCTGTTCTTGCGGTTCTTCTTTATTTACAGTTTCAACTACAGGTTCCGCCTTAACTTCCTCCTTAACTATATTTTCAGTCTCTACACTATTGCCAGCTTCGTTCTTGGTAGGTTCCGGCATAGATGGCTTACTTTTCCTTTTATTGAGGCTGTCCAAATCAATCTTACCTATCGGTTTGAATTTTTGACGCACCTCTTCGGCTGCTACAGTCTCCGCTTTGACTACATCATCTGCGATGTCGTCGATAGAAACCGAAGCCTTATTTTTCTCTTTATTCTGGCGTTCTTGAATAATCTTCTCAGATTTAATCTTCAAATCCTTGTCTTTATTGAACTCTTTTACCAGTTCTGCATACTGTTCTTCTGTAATTTTTGTATTAGGATTAGCTTCTACACTGTATCCTTTTTTCTGCAAGAAGTCAACAGCTGTTGCTATCCCTACATTCAAATCTCTTGCTACTTTATTAAGTCTTATCGTCATATCAGTTAAATTAAGGATTAAAAAAAAATAATTAAGGCAGAACAGGCATTCAATAAAATAAAGAATGAACAAGCAAAACCTGCACATTCTTTATTATAAGTTCATTATTATTCAAACTCCGCCTTCAAAATACGCAACACATCATCTACAGTATTCTCCTCAAGGTCAGCTTTTTCAATAAGCATTTCCCTCGGAGCGTTCAATACACCTTTGGCTGTATCGATACCTATGCTCTTAATAGCATTGATAACCCATTCGTCAATTTCATCTTTAAATTCATCAAGATAAATATCATCCTCCATTGCATTTTCATCAAGTTCACGATAGACATCAATGGTATATTCAGTAAGCATACTGGCAAGTTTAATATTCATACCGCCCTTACCTATGGCCAAAGATACTTCTTCAGGCTTCAAATAAACCTCTGCTCGTTTTTCATCTTCATGCATTACGATTGAAGATATCTTTGCAGGGCTTAAAGCACGCTGAATAAACAACTGTATATTTGATGTATAGTTAATAACGTCTATATTCTCATTACGCAATTCACGTACTATACCGTGTATTCTGGAACCTTTTACTCCTACACATGCGCCAACCGGATCTATTCTTTCATCATATGATTCCACTGCAATTTTTGCTCTTTCACCAGGAATTCGGGCAATCTTCTTGATAGTAATGATACCATCATTGATTTCAGGAACTTCCTGTTCGAACAATCTCTGCAAGAAGACTGGAGAAGTACGGCTCAAAATAATCTTTGGATTATTATTTCTATTATCAACTCTTGCTACAACGGCACGGGCTGTTTCACCTTTTCTATAGAAATCTCCAGGTATCTGTTCAGTCTTTGGCAAAAGCAGCTCGTTGCCTTCGTCATCAAGCATAAGGATTTCTTTCTTCCAGATCTGATATACTTCTGCACTGACTACTTTTCCTACCTGTTCTATATATTTATTATACAGACTATCCTTTTCCAATTCAAGTATTTTTGAAGCTAAGGTCTGTCTAAGATTCAAAATAGCTCTACGTCCGAACTTTTCAAAAATGACTTCATCCGTAACTTCTTCTCCCACTTCATAAGAAGCATCTATTTTTCTTGCTTCTGTAAGCGAAATTTGTCTGTTTGGGTTATTGAAATCTTCGTCAGCCACTACCTCACGGTTACGCCAAATTTCAAAATCACCCTTGTCAGGATTAACTATAACATCATAATTCTCATCCGAACCGAACATTTTGGCAATAACACTACGGAACGATTCTTCCAAAACTCCCACCATCGTGGTGCGGTCAATGTTCTTCAGCTCCTTGAACTCCGAAAACGTGTCAATCAAGCTTACAGTTTCCTCTTTCTTGGCCATAATATTATTTGAAGCTAATTAAATATTTTGTGTACTTTATTTCGTCATAAGTGAATGTAATCAACTGATCCACCAATTTGGGGCGCTTACTTCCTTCCGGTTTAATTTTAGTCTGTACTGTAAGAGTGAATTTTGAGTCATCGACATCTGTAAGTACTCCCTTGTACTTTTTACCATCATTTGTCAACACCTCAACTTCTTTTCCTTTATGAATGACATATTGCTGGAGAACTTTAAAAGGCTGCCCAATACCAGCCGATCCTACCTCCAACTCATAGTCTTCCTCATCCCTGTTGAGATTTGATTCTATGTATCTGCTCAATTCAACACAATCGTCAATCCAAACCCCTTCAGCATGGTCTATTTCAACTACTATCTTGTCATCAGGACTGACAGTTACGTCCACCAGAAAATAATCCTTACCTTCCAGCCACTGTAATACAATACCGGTTACTACGTTTTTATCTATCATTGGTAATATTTTAAGAACAAAAAAGAGGAGCTTAATTGCCCCTCCACCTTTCATCCATATCGCACGCAAAGATATAAATATTATATTGCACTACAAAATATTAATACTTTTTTTATTCATTTACTAGTTCATAATCTTTTATATTCACAAATATTTCACTTATAAATATGGTACTTACCATAGATTTGTAAACCTTATAAAGCCCATATCCCACCTATTATTTTATATAAATGAAATTATAAAGTATTTTTTTACGCAAAATGTTTGCATATTAAAATAAAATGCGTACCTTTGCAACCGCAAACGAGAAATAACGGTGCCATAGCTCAGTTGGTAGAGCAAAGGACTGAAAATCCTTGTGTCCCCG
>OGCN01002130.1_pt1 | contig 22659 bp, 18 predicted proteins | sample 1570181 | NCBI WGS metagenome assembly OGCN01 (sample SAMEA4370584, study PRJEB24528) | human gut metagenome | reverse complement strand
CAACCAGGCTGTTACGCTGCAACAGTTGTTTGTTGTATTCGGCAATCTGCGATTCGATGTTGGCACTCTCTATACCGGAATTGGCCGGAAGCAGTTGGGTACGGTTGGCATCGTTGGCTAAATAGTTCCTGATGTAACGGGTCATGTAAAGCTGGTTGTTCAAGGCCAGGATCTGTGCGTTGGTCGCACTGCTTTGGGCCATGTACATGCTCGATGCCGCCTGCACATCGGGTAACAGGTGTTCTGACTTGTAAGAGGAAATATCCTCGTCCACGTTCCCCAGCTCCTGTTCGATTACTCCCAGACGTTCATTGATGAACATTGAGGTACTGACAGCAATCTGGTTTTTGTCCTTCACCCAGTTCTCGTTATAAACGGAAATCAACATACTCAATATATCTTCCGCCCGCTGTGTAGAGTTATCCTTGAATGCCAGGTCTATAACCGACGCTTTCTCGTTATTCAATGAAACGGACAGATTGGATGAGCAGGAGTTTACAGCGTTATACAAATTGGATTTGCCTACATATAATGTATATGCCTCGCCTTTCACGTAATTGGGTGTTGTATTGATAATGATTTTCCCCAATGGTGTAGGAATGGAGTCGAGCAAGTTTCCCTTTATATCCTTTTCGTCAAGATCCGTCCCGTTACGTATAAAGTCGGATAGGAATAACGTGCCGTCCGGCTGCACTTCCAGCGTGAAACCGGCTGATTCATTTTCAGGCAAGTCATTTATCGTTACATCCACTGGTAATGTCAGTCCATAGGCCACCTGACGGTGGAATTTTCCTGGAACGAAGTAATTCATATCCAAACGCAACCGTTTAACTACTTCAGTCATTAAAGACGGTGACTGAAAGGTGATAAGTTCGTTATTCACACTTGTACCGGATTGGAACAACCCGAACTCCGAGAAGGATTCCAGATCCGAGGAAAACGACTTACCTTTGGAATCTTCTTTGACCAATACCGAAGCGGTACGTGTATAAACGGCAGGGGTACGTAACAGATGAACGGTAGCGGCACCGACCGTTATCGCCAAAGACAAGACGAACCACTTCCACCTTGCGAGACACAGATACAACAGATCCTGTATCCGCAGGAAATCATCCGGCTGTCCCGGTTTTGTATTCTTTTGATTTACGGCCATATCAGATTCTATATTTATTTCACGATCAACACGGTAATGGTGGTCAGCAGCGAGGCCAACGATAACCAAAAAGAGGTAGACCGCACGTTGTTCCCATTGACTGTCGATTGTCTTGCCCTGACCGAGTTAGGTTCGACATAAACAATATCGTTCTGTTGCAGGTAGTACACGGGAGAAGCATAAAGGTCATATCCCGAATTCAGATTGACCCGGTACAGGGTCTTTTTGCCGTTTTCCTCCCGCTGTACCAGCACGTTCTCCCGTTTCCCGTAGACGGTAAGGTCCCCGGCCATGCTTAAAGCGTCCAGGAGCGTCAGCCTGTCCTTGTCGATATTGAAACGTCCGGGGTTGGCGACCTCACCCAACACGGAAACGGTCAGGTTCATGAACTCAACTGTAACGACAGGGTCTTTCACGAGATTCTTCGAAACCAGTTCCTCTTTTATATACGAGGCGATTTCCTCGCGTGTCATTCCCGCCACATGGATATGTCCCAACACTGGAAAATCGATATCTCCATCCTTGTTGATCGTATATCCTGATATCCCCTGGCTATTGGATGTTCCCGATGTCGTACCGATCTGTCTGGATATGATCGGAAGGTTGAAAAGGTTCATCAACAAGGGGTCCTTGCTGTTGACTAGTATTGAGATCTTGTCTTCGGGACGCACCCGGATTTCCAGCGGGTTCAAGACTTGCTCTGCGGTACCCCGTTTCAGGTCCGTGAAATAAGCGACTTTCGGCGTGGCACATGATCCCAGCAGGAAAGCCACGGTCAATAAGAATAAAATGTATCTGATTTTCATATTTCATTGATTTTTATTTGTTGGTTGCCTGTCTCGACTGAAGCTGTCCGATACGTTTCGTCAGTCGGATATTGGTGAAAGTCCATATCAGGATATCGACTAGTACGATCCAGTTTACATTCAGATAAAGGGAGAGAAGAATATTAAACAGTATGAATACGGTCGATACGGATATGACGATAATCATGACACTTCGCTGCTGCATTCCGACAGCAAGTAGTTTATGGTGGATATGGTTCTTATCCGGCAAGAACGGGTTCTTTCCGTTGCGTACCCGATGCAGATAAACCCGGACCACATCACAGCAAGGAATCAGCAGCGGGGAGAATGCCAGCACCATCGGATTTATATGTACCGTATTATCATCTGTCCCACACATAGTCAACTTGAGACTGAGAAGACAGAGCATCATGCCAACGGTCAGGCTGCCTGTGTCACCCATGAAAATCTTTTTTCCGTGCTCGGCATTCCCGAAAACATTGTAATAAAAGAACGGCACTAACACCCCTAATGTGGCGAACGCCAGCATGGCATATATATACTGGTGAAACATAAGAAAAGTCAACCCATAAAGCAAACAGGCAATACTGCATAGCCCGGAAGCCAGTCCGTCAATGCCATCGATCAGGTTGATGGCATTGATGATGAAGACCACGAACAGAATGGTCAGAGGATACCCCAGCCATAATGGAACCGAATGAATGCCTAGAATGCCGTACAGGTTATCGATATATATACCACCGGCGATAAGCATCATGCCGCACAGAATCTGGATAACGAACTTGGCTCGATAACGGATGCCGATCAAGTCATCGGCCATGCCAACCAGATACAGAACCATGATGGAGCAGAAGGCGAAAGCCAAGGGCCGAACATCGTTCTCGATTTCGGACAACATCTCCGAATGCCCCATAACCATATTGATCCCCAGCAACAAGGCTACGGTGAAAAACACTACCGGCTTGAATGCGATGCCGCCCAACCGGGGCACGGCACAATGATGAATCTTCCGTTCGTCGGGAAGGTCGAATAACCGCTTGCGGAAAGCGATCAACAAAATCTGGGGAATGATGATACCCGCACAGAACACACAGATCAGGAATGCAATACTGCAATTAACTATCCAAAAAATCATATTATGTCAGAATTTGTTCTTTACTTGTGCAAAGTCATGGAAGAGAAGAGAATTTCATCACCTCTTTTTTGTGCCATTCCTTGTACCGCTTCATCGAGATTCCTATCCCAACAAGTTCCCTGTACCCTGATACTTTCTTTCTGAAGATGTGATTTTTGCCGTAAGCCTGGAGTTCGTCATCCGAGATGCTGACCATTAAAACGGGAAATGGGTAAACTTTATGCCTGAGTACAGTTACATCGTGTGTCACGAACAGCTGACTCAATTGGTAGGCGGATTCTTCGAATGCGTGCCAATAGTCACCTGCTCCATACAGACGAATGAATCGTCCGGTTGTATCTTCTGTGTGAATGATGTCGAACAGGCATGTTTCGATGAGTTCCATCAATGGCATCCAGCAAGGCTCAGTTCCGGAATTGTAACCATTCATTACTTTCAAAAATGTTTCATCCGTTGTCGGGAATTAGCGTATATTCAATTTTACAAAGCCAGAAATGCAGGTTTTATCCTCATTGTAACATGCGCCGGGCTGTTCTGTACAGATGCATTTGTCAAAACAGATAACAGAAACCAGTACTCATCTTGTTCCGGAGCATAACCTTTAATATCCGCAGCTCGTCCGGCAGGTCATAATCAATGCACACCGCTTTAACTTTGGACCATATATCATCCAAAATAGAGTCGGGCTTACATATCATTATTTTATAATAGCCTGATATATTCGGGATTGACTTCCACCCCTACGGAAAAGAACTCGGGCAGCTCCACTAACAGACGTTTCGTTTTCGACCCGCGTACAGTCAGCAATTTTCCTTCATAACCGTCCAAAGGACCGCCTACAATACGGATGTGCCGTCCGCACATAGAGGGTGTCAATTCGCCAGGAAGATAATATTTCGGATTTTTCGACACACTTACAGCATGTATGAACCGCTCCATGTCCGCATCAGCGACAGTCATCGGATTTTTGTAACCACCTCCCTTCTGGAAACGATACTGTATCGTGGGATACTTTTCCACAAACGGATCAATAGCTTCCTGGGTATCATGAACAAAAAGCAAATCCTGGATAAAGGGAACTTCTTCCCGAGTCCGTTTGCCGCCATGAACACTCAACTGCTCTTTCATGGGAGTGAACACCTCGAAATGCTCGTTCAACAGTTGCTTGTATGCGGGCAACTTGGCATTGGCCCGTTTAAGGTCGCGCATCACGTACCAGCATGTCTGTTTTTCACCTTCCGAAGTAGCCATATTTTGGATTTAGGACAATTCTTCTAATCCTACAAGATTGTAAATTATACTACATATCAAGCAGTTACAAACATTCTTTTCAAAAGCTGGAGAATAACTTCCCATGTCAGTATATCTGTTCATGTTTACACCATAAAAGATTCCGTTATCTCACACATGCACAAAATCTCTGAAGCCGTTTCCGGCTCCATCTTCTGCTACTTCTCTCCATAAGAGAAGTATTTGGGATACAAAATTATACAATTCACTGAAAATAACAATATAAAAATGATATAATTTTCAACCGAGTGCCTCATTTCAAACAGATGTTATAGGTTTTACTCAACAGTTGTTAAGTGAATCGTCTTCCAAGCAAATAAAACAAATATTGTTTACTAGCTGATTACAACCAATTTTATATTCAAATACTTCTCTTATGGAGAGAACGGAATTTTTGTCGAACAATCTCTCTATAACTTACACTCAGACTTATTTGTAACAAAACCTTTTTTGCTTCATTATTGTTAGTCTGAACTTATCGGTCATACACTTCCCAATAATTAGACGTTTTCATACTATATATTATGTACCACTTTACAGCGCATGACGAGGATACTTGTTTTCATGCCAAATTTTTGTCACTTCATGCTAAGTAAGTCTAAACGGGTTTCAAATGGGCTACGTTCTGTAGATAAGGAGCAAGTTTTCTTTTACCCGCATTTAATTGCTTATTTCCTCTATAAACAGAGAAAAAATTTTTGTTTTCCCCAACAGATAGTAAGTAACTTAACTCTATCTGTTTATAGAGAAAGTATGGCGAAGTTGGAAGAAAGTTGGTTGACAGTAAATTGGTATATAGATTCCTTGTTTTTATAAATCAAGGTATAATGCTGGGTCCCCAATAACAGTATTTTGAGAGAAGATGTAGTATTTATCTGTATTTATCGCAACCGGATATTAAAAAATGTCCATGATGCTTGGGGGTTCCCCAAAAGTTGATAGTCGATTGAATAAGATTGTCAGCTGCGTTGAACCTAAATCGTTATCCGATATTATGCAACACTTAGGATTAAAAGACAGAAAAAAAATGCGATGAATGTCCATCTAACCTTGATGATTATTAGAGAGAGTGTATTGAAAAATGACAGAATCGGATAATCCTGCAAATCATTTTGATAGTAGGTATCCTAATTGAATTTTGTCAGACTGTCTATGACAGCTTATCTTCCGCAACGGAGCGGCATACGAAAGCCGGTTATTTATTTTGTTTTCCTTTTTTCTGGACGATTTCGTTGTGCTTTTCGACCAGTTCGGGGAAATTCCTTCTGATGAACTGCCCGAACGAGCAGTCGTTGAACCCGAACCGCCTGGCCAACGACTTCACGCTTTCGGTTGTCGTGCCGTACAGGTGCATGGCCTCGCTGTATTTCTCCATGCTGCGGCGGGACACCGCGCCGCCCGTATCCGTCCTGACCATTCCCTTCCGGGCATACAGTTCCGGCTCGTGTTCCTTCAGGTAGCTGCGGAACGCTTCGGGTTGCAGCCCGAACTCGGCGGCGACCTGTGCCGTCGGCAGCCCGCTTTCTTTCAGCCGGCGGATGGCTTCGGCATATTTGGCCTTTGTCGCGGGGTTGTATTTCCGGACTTTAGACCAGTCCACTAGCCGCCCTTCCTCGTAGGGGATATTCTTCCGCCTGCATACCAGGTCCAGATGCCACCTTTGCAGGTGCTCGTAGAATCCCTTCTTCGACACTCCCGTCTTCCCGGCTATCCGTGCGGCCGACATGGGTGTCGTGGCATACAGATGCACCGCTTCGGCATACTTCTCCACCAACTCCGGAGAGGGGGCGTGCACGGTACCCCGACCGGTGATTTCCCCTTTCCGCTGCCGTCGGAGAGCCTTCTTGCGTATCCTGATGCGCCGCTTCACCAGATCCTTATGGTAGAACAACAGGTGCTGTTCCAGTCCGGTATAGGAAAGCCCGCAGGAGTCGGCAACCTCCGGCACCGTGACATACGAGTTACCCTGCAAGAGCCTGACGGCCTCAGCATACTATTCCTTGCAGGAGCGGCGCGTGCCGCGCGGCAGCCCGTCACCGATACCCAGCCAATCGCGCACCTTCTCGCGCCATTCGATTATCTCGGGGTAGTGCGTACACGGCTGCCTGCCCAGATTCGTGCCTTCCAACCCGAATTTACGTGCAATCCGATATGCTCCATGCTCCCGCACGCCTCGATGGTATCCTTGTATTTGACACGGGTAGCGGGCAACTGTCCCCGGAGCTGTCCCAACTTAATCTGCCCGGCCTCTTCTTTGCTGCACAGTATAGCGTAACGGGCCAGCACGAGTTCACGGTGGTACTTGGTCAGGTAACACCGGAAACCCGATTCTGTCACTTCGCAGATACGGCATATCTCACAGCCGGAAAGCTCCGTGGAAGCGTACATCTCGATCGCTCGGCGGTATTTCTCCTCCGTCTCCGGCCTGATGCCCCTGAAACGGTTGCTCTCCTTACTGTCTTTTCCGGATGTCTTCATAGGCTTTCATGAGGCATCTTTCAGGACAACCGTTCTTCCACCTGCTCGAACGAAGCGTCCTTGAGTATCACCCGTTTTTCCGCATCGAGCAGGTAAAGGGTGGGCATCGCCTTGAGGTCGTACACCTGTTCGCGGGTAAGCCGCTGATCGGCATCATAACCATCTATCCAACCGGCGGGAAATTCCGCCTTTTCCCACGCGGGGGTCTTGCCCTCCACACACACGGAGAGGAGTTTCAGACGGCCGGACTCCAACAGGTCGTTCACAACCGGGGACAGGGTGAGCAATTCCTTCACCCGGCGGCAGTCCTCGCAATCGGGGTCGTTGAAGTAAACCAGCACGTAGTCGGCCTTTATGCCGGAGAGCTGCCTGCGCCTGCCGTCCCGGCAAGTGACGGTGAAATCCGCCGCCACGTCTCCCGGACGGTTCTTCATGGCTATTTCCAACAGGTAGCGGGGACGTATCTTGTCCGTATCGGACAGGCAGGGGTTGTCCAGCAGTGCCCGCAATACGAGGATATGCAGTTCCTCGTCATGCATGGGCGAATTGGGCTCGTAGAGGTACTTGTCACTCAGCCCGATGAAGTGATACAGCATCTCCTGTCCGGTTGCGGCGCGGCGGAAAAGAGTATCGATGGCAGCCTGTGCCCGGTCGGTATAGGGCAGGATGCCGAGGAAATCGACAAAGGCCTGCTCGGTGATTTCAGGACGGGAGATGAGCGACGTATCGGCAAAATCGAAGTGGTCCCAGTAATGCAGGGACAAGTACGCCGCCCTGTCTTCAGGCGCCGTCAGCGTGACAGGCACGTCGGGCAGACGGAATTCCTTGGTTTTCTGCTGTTGGGCATGTGAACAGGAAACGAGACTCATGCCCAAAAGACAGGCGAAAAAAGTATGATTCAGCATCTTCATATCTTATGTTGTTAAAAAGGCGCCGGATGTGGAAACGTCCGGTGCCGTTGCATATACCGGTTCGGAAAATCTCATTCGCCGGCAGACGGTTCAAGTACGATGTGCGGACTGGCAAACAGGCTGGACAGGCTCGGGTATGTCGCATGATAAACCATGCCTCCGTCACCTGTGTAATGCAGTTCCACCTCGTCCGTGTACCAGTTAAACTCATATTCCTTGCGAAGCCGAAGTTCGTACTGGCCGTCGGCTGTTACGCTTACCGACCCGATACGGCTTCCGTTGCGGGTACGCTCGAAGGATACGAAAGCATCCTTCGGTATGTTTTGCACCACGCCGGCGGTATTTTTATATTGAAGCGTCCCGGCAATCGATTGGTTCGACACACGGAAAGTCTTGGAATAATACACTACCCGGCTTTCATCGGACGAAATCACGATGTCCCCGGCACTTACGACGCTATTCACAAGGAACGGCAGGGTCTTGCGTTCCCCACGCTGACTGGAGGCAATATTGTCCGTGTTAGCAATATCATCCGTACCATATCGCCGTTCCGTCTCCCGCTTGGCATCCACGGTATAGACAAAACGCCCGGGAATCGTGGGATGCGCTTTCAGTTTGGTTCCGTCCAGTCTGTTTTCCGCAAGACGGCCGGCATCGATTTTCAGCATAGGCGCGTCGATATAGATTTCGAACGCTTGGCCGAAAGGATCCACCGACTTGTTGTCAAAACCGGCAAAGCTCGTCACATCGATGCCGATATCCACCCGCTGGTCGGGTTGATATGTCCATTCCAACGGGGTGACTTTTTCCGGTATGTCTGCCGGTATGGCACCGGATGCTACCGTGCGGTCAGGCTCGTCGGCCTCTCCCTGCCAGTCGTTGTTGCCGTACTTCACGCGGGCTCCGAACCGGAACGGGGTGTAGTTGGCCAGCTCGAAAGTCGTACTGCGGTATGATCGGCCGCCATATATACCGGGATTATCCTCGTTTGCATCTTCCGGCAATACCGGTCCGAGCCGGTTGTCGTTGGAGGCGATGTGGATCACCTCGGCGCTCCGGGCACGGTTGGTCTTCATGTAGATGGAATATCTTCCGGTACCTTGCGACGGGCTGCTCAAAACTTCAGTTCTCGGTTTGAACATCAGCATACGGCCACCTTGGGGATTGTTGGTCTGCCACCAATTGTTCGATTCATCGGGATAGAATTTGCAATCGAATGCAGTCACTCCGGCATCGGGTTCCTCACCGTCCTCGTAATAATCCAGGTATTGCGAGTAGAGCAGGAATTCGTCTTTGCCTTGCGCATTGGCAGGATTGTCGTTCCCTGTCCCTTGATCATTGTCGGACCTCTCTGCCAGCAGCATGTCAAACTGCACGTTGGCTCCTTTTTTCTGTGGAACCAGACGATAGTATATCACTTCATCTTGTACGCCCGAGCCTACGGCATCGTATTTGTTCAGTCCCTGCACCGTGATGGATACGAGATTGGTGGAGTATTTGAACTTGCGCCGCATCGTTTCGAAATATTCGGCTTCGATATAGAGCGTGCCCTCGTAGCCGTTTTCCTGATTCAATATGTTCTCGAAATAGACACGCTGGACGCCGGGACCATCGGCCGTGTAGACAAATTTGTAATCCGGCTCTTTGCCTTGATAGACGGAAGAGATTTCACCGCTGCTGTACCAGTCATTGTCCGCCTCGCGCACCACGGGCAGTTCCATGCCCGAAGCGTTGCGGATATCCAGATCGCCAACGGAAAGGTACACATTCATCGGGAACAGCTCCTTGGGACAGCTTTCGGGTATGGTGAACATGGCCGTAACATGGGCACGGTTGTTCTTGTTGGCACCGTTCCCTAAATTACCGTATATTTCCGTCCCGACCCATGCAGGCACGAAAGACTGCTTCCTGATCGTGATGACCTTGATTTTGCGTTGCAGCCGTCCCTTCTTGACAAGCAGCGTACCTTCCAGTTTCTCGTTATTTTCCAAACGAAGCAGGTGTATCTGGATATGTCCCTGTCCGACACCGTTCACGACCTCGAATTTCGTCTCGAATGTCTGCGTCGCCACCCCGTTGTCTATCCAGGAGACCGTTGCGGCATCGGCTTCGGTGATGGCTTTGTCATTTTTTCCTTTAATGGTATAATTGAGCGTGTAGCTGCCTCCGTTTTCCGTAAAGCTCTCGTCCAGTACGACAAAAGTCTTCTCTACTGTCAGGATATAGTCCGTATCTTCCACCTCGTTCACTTCATCGGAAATGGAAATCCATACGTTGTTCGTGGCTGCCGCTTCCAACGCCTCGGCAAAGGAGGCCTGACCGAAAGATAGCGCGCCCTCGATGTGAAGCTTGTAATGGTGGTTCCGGCGCACGAGGAGCTGCTCGCCCTTGTCGTCAACCAGCAGGACACGGTAGTATTTCTCTTCGTCCTGATCCGGAAGATGTCCCCGAAGAATTACGCTGACAGGGGCATCGGCACTGTTCTCGCTGGATGTCACGTCCGTAATATCGCTCATCTTGGCATCGTTCACGGGAAGCGTGACGAAGGGGTCGTCGCTGGAAGGCCACGTGAAATCAAAGCCTTTCTTCGGGTGGTGCGGGGCCACCGTTCCGAAAGCGTTGGTGTTGCAGACCGCAAAGCCCGTAATCACGATATGCCCGTTATTGTCCGGGTTGTCGACGGAGATTCTCGCGTGGTTGCGGATCAGTTTGACGGAATTGCCCGAGGTGGCCATCTGTTCGGCTATATTGCTGTCGTTTCCTGCATCGCAGGCGAAACGGCCCCAATAGATCATGCGTCCGGACGAGCCCTCCAACACTGCCATGACCTCGGACTCCGACTTGTTGCGGAAACTGTCCTCCTTGAATTCATCCATATTCTGGTTGGCCAGGAAATGGATGGTCCGGGTATTTTCGGGCACCTCAGCCTTGAATGTGCCCTCCATCTCCCCCGGGCCGGGCTTCTGCACCGTGACACCGGCCTTGACGGTAGAGATGAAAAGCCCGTAACTGTCAAAGCAGAAAAGTGTCATATCTTGCACTCCGCCACCGTCAGGGTCTACCGCACGGGTGACGACTTCCTGCATCGCAGGAATTTCCGTCTTGAAATTCAGCATGATGTAGCCGTCGCGTGCCTCGGTCTGCGGATTCTGCCACAACTCGCTTTCGCTGCACGAAGCGAGCAGGGCCGATACCGCAAGCAGGGCGACAAGCTTGTCTATTATTTCCTTTATCATATTTCGTTTCTTTTTGACAGGTTTCTACGTTTATTCCTTTTTACCGTAGGCATCGCGTACACAGGCCACTCCGGTACCGCTAACGGTGTATTTCTCATTATAAAATCTTCCGCTTGCGCTGTAATAGTACTGTCCGTTCAAGCGGTAGTCTATGGCGTCTGCATCCTGGTCTTTCGAGCCCTGGAATTTAAAAATGATTTTAAGTTCGGCTTCTGTGGGCAGGCGCCAGTCATCCAAGGTAACCGTCCTATCGGTTTTCGGGTCTTTATACGTTTCTACATAATGCGCGCAGTGCTCGCGTGCAACGCGGACACTGTTGTCACTCCCGTCCAGCTTCAGGTTTCCTCCTCCAACTTGGAATTCGCCTACACAGGAACCTATCATGAATGACGGCGAGACCAATTGGGCATTGTCCTGTCCCGGATCCGTAACCATAAGTTCCGGATGGTATGTATCCTGGACCATACGTGGACGGCCAAGAGTATATTCACTGGATGTCCCTGTCAATACAATGGTGTACATTCTGCCGTTAATTTCGCTATAGCGGGATTCCCGAAGTCTGTTTGAGTTTGATGTGTAATAGTATTCATATAAATCAGACTGTCCGCTTCCATCATTCCTCAATTTTGCTACTTTTGAAACGAAGAATCCGTCCGGAGGACCTCCAAATAAACCATCTGTCCCCGTTAGGTATCTATATTCTCCGTTCCAACTGGAGATATTTCTGGTGGCAAGGGCGATTCCGGTAATTTTATCACCTACATATTCATAGGTAGTCGGGTTAGGATCTGAATTCTTGAAATCATCGCGGTACGAGTACCACCCCTGGATATTCGTGATATATTCCAACGGATACTGCTCAATGGTTACGGTACGTTCGTTGCCGTCCTCATTTGTTACCCGGACTTCGATATAACGTATCGTATTGTTCCTGGGGAGGTCGCTGTGTACATCCAGCTTGCCGTTGAGCCCCTTGTCGGGAGTAATGAGGATGTTGCCATGGCTGCGCCATCTGTATCCGGTACTCACTCCCCATTCGTTATCGTTTGGATTATCGGGGTATCTTTTCTCCAAGTTCTGTTCCCTTCCGAACTTGTCTATATAGTAAACCCGGGTAATCTGTGCCGTCACTTCCGACGAGGAGGTGAAGATCAGGCTGGTGCGGTCGTCCTCCTTGTTGTGCATTTCCAGGTCGTACCGGTTGAGCACAAGGAAAGTCGGGCGGTCCCCGCCTCCGACATTTACCGTCTCGTCTATCCAATTCTCCACGGTATATTTCAAATCCGTCAACTGCACCGGTGTGGAGGGATTTTCCGCTCCGGGGGCATTGACCGTTGCCGTTACCCTGTAGCAGGTGTTGCGGTTCAGGGCCTTGCCGTTACAGACAGGAATCTGGTAGTAGTTATCGGGACGCAGTTGCGGGTCGGTATCCTTCTGGTAAGTCAGGGGAATGTTCATCACCAGGCGCACTTCCTGCTCCATGGAACTTCCATTGTCCCAAGCATGGGCATACATGTAAGCCGTTACGGTAATTTTGTTCGCCGTCCACTCAAGATAGCCGCCGGAGGTCTGGGCGGTATTCCTCAGCTTTGCCGCACCGTCCGCACCCGCCACTACCGATGTGGTATAGGGCATATTGCGCAGGTAGTAACCTATGCCTTTGGAATCAAAAGTCACGTCTTGGCCTTTGTTGATGGTCACCACGACTTTTGCCGCTGCCCTGCGCAGCGTGACCGCCAGCCGCGTGTCATTCCCTTGCGAGCCGTCGTAGAGGACGACCGGAGCAGCAACCGCCGGTTCATCGTTCCCTTCGGGATAGGCTATGCCGTCCATGAGGAATGTTCCCGGGACACCTTCAATGTCTTTCCCTGTCAGGTGAATGTTCTCGTCCTCCTGCGTCATCGCCTTCAAGGCGTTCAGGTTCGCGAGGTTTTCAAAATCCTTTTCCGGGTGGGTGCTGTTGGCGATCAGATACACCCAATACCTCTCATTTTCCGTAAAAGACGACCGTTTTACGGGCAGTGTAATCCGTCCCGTTTCATTGGCTGACGCGTTCACCCGGTCGCTCCACACCTTCGTTTTCTCGTCGGTATCGTTGAAAATCAGCACGTCGATATGGCTCACTGCGACCTCCGCCCCTTCGGCCGGTACGGTAGCACGACTCACCGGCAACGCTCCCGACGAGATGTCGAGGATAATGCTGTTGCCGTTACCTCCTGTCTGCCCGCCGGGGAGATCGTCATCTTTGCTGCAAGCGGCAAGAAGCCATGCCGCCGCACAACAAATCATCATATTGTATATAATCCGTCTCATCGCTTGTTAGTTTGTAGGTATGTCAACCTGTTTGATTACAATCTTCTCGGTGCTCTCGCTTCCTGTCCAGTTCGTGGCTCCGCTCTGCATGTTGATCAGCAGGAGCGAGCTTCCCGAAGGATCCCACTTCGGGGTATAGGCGATGCCCAACGAGAACTGCTTGTCCACGTTCTCGCCTTTCAGTGCCCTTACCCGGATTTCGTACGCTGTATCGGAAGCCACATAAGGCGGTGTCACGAGTGTGTTGACACCATCCACGTTTTGATATACCGTCAGTTCATAGTCTGCGGCTGTGGCATCAAACAGCGTGGGCTGCCATTCCTGTCTCACAGGACCTGTGATGGTGAACCTAAAAGAGTAGGTTCCCGCTGTCGATGATGCGCCGCCATTGTAGTAAACCGTCGGCTGCGCGTAGGGGGCGGTCCCTCCACCGAAAGGTTGCAGCAGTTCATAGGAAGGGTAATCGAACTCCAACTGATAATCTCCACCGTCCTCCCAGTCGGCCACATCGTATGCGACAGTTATCTTGCCGCTGTTGTGCATCAGGCAGCATACCGCATAATACTTGTTCCTTTCAATGCGTGGCATATAGACCAGACCTTCGCGCGGCTCGCTGTCGAACGTGTAGCCGATTTTGAGGATGTTTCCATGCTCATCACCCGGTGTGTTCCACGAATCGCTGCCCCAAGGGTTCTCGAAAGGATAAAAAGGAGCCCCCAGTACAGGCGTGTAGTTTTCGGGGTTCTGCCTCTCTTCGGGCGTGATATTCGTGGCCAGCGTCTTCGTTACCGGTGCTGAAGAGGGGACGAGTGAAAACTCGCCGGTACCAGTGGCGCCTGCCAGTTTCAGCGTTTCGTCGGTCTGTGGCATCAGGTAATTATACGCACGCGTTCCGGCTTCCAGCAAGGTCAGGTCCGTTACACACAGCTCTCCTGCCTCACCTGCTTCTTTGGCCGCGAACACGCCCAACTTGCCTATGGGACGCTTCAGTTGGAACGTCAAGACATCTTCCAGCGGTGTATGCCCCGAATGGCCGGGGTCGATCGGCTGACGGTTAGAAAGTTTCGAGAAGTCGATTGTTTTGGATTCCTTGCCGAACATTGGAAGTCCGTAGGCTTGGACATCTCGTGTCAGCGTGGTAAACGTGAAATCATTTAGTTCCGCTTCCGTAGTATTTTCCGTAAAGGTTTTCTCGGCACCTGGGGTACTCATGGCCTTCTCGTTCGCGATGATGTAGAAGTCTACCGTTTCGGTAGTCAGGGAAGTCATCGTCAGATCCATCCAGAATGTAGCCGGAGTCTCCATGTCTCCGCTCCGGAACTCGTGGCCCGCCAGTTGTCCTTTTACAAAGGCATAGACACGAAGCGAGTGAATGGCCGATTCTTCGCCGGTCGGTGTGCCGTCGGTTTCGCCGACAGCGCATGTCCCTACGTTGAGCCGCACTGCCACATCGTGCCGTTCCCCGAGCGATGCGGCATCTTCCTTGACGCACCCGCACGGCAACAGGCCACAGCACACTGCTGTAACTGCCCAGTATAATATTTTTCTTGTATTCAGCATATTCTTTTCGGTTCGGTCTAAAACTCAGGTTTCACTTGTTCGATGTACCATTCGGGTACGCTTACCGTGATTTCTCCCGACTTGAACTCGATGCGTATCGGGATGAGCACTTCATGTTTGGAACAGTCTATAATAGGATTGTCGGCAAGGAACCTGGCGAGGTTGACTTCGGCCAGCGGTTCCCCGTTCGGGGCGGCGCTCAGGCGGATGTTCACGTTCTCGTGGTTCTTGTGACGCATTATGTTGGTACGGGCCGTGAGCAACGCTTTTCCGGCTTCGTATTCGGTTTCAAGCAAATAGTCGGTTGCCTCCCCACAGGCCCGATTCTCAAAATCGGTACAGGGCGAGACTCCGCATATCTCAAGCACAGGCAGCGAGCCTGCGCGGGTTCCCGGGGCGGGAACTCCGGCCACTTCCACCGACAGATCGTAGTGAGAGCTGGCGAACTCTATGGTTTTGGTCTGGTTTGCCTCTTCATCACCGCTGTAAGGCAGTACGGTATAAGAGGTCGTAGCATAGTAAAGTGAATCGTTGCCGGCAACCTGTTTCTCGTCGAAATAATCCCCGGCGGCAAAGAGCATCCGGCCGAAATCGCCCGTGGCGATGCCATCGACCTTCGTGTGGTGGGTGTTCCCCAGGCAGACAATCCGGTAGTCTCCGGCAGCGAGCGGGGGAAGCGTAGCCGTGCGGTCCTTGACCTGTTCCTCTGGTAAGATACTCGAATTGACGCATCGATTTTCTGCATCGAATACGAACATCTCCACCCGGCAGATCTTGTCGGGGAATATTTCCGTGGTGCCGTCGCCCTTGTAGCTGAGCAACAGCGTGTTCGTGCTCAGACAGTCGTCCAGATCCTCACGGATGCAGGATGTGGCGGCTCCGGCGAGCAACGTCAGGCAGAAAACAATATTCGTCAATTTCATATATATGTGATTGAAGTGTTAAAGGATAGACAGGGCGGAACTTTCGCCCTGCCTATCGGGTTATCAATTAAAATTCAGGTGTGACAGGAACTACATCCCAGCTCATGACGTCAACAGTTACCTCCACACATTTTTGAGGATTATCCAAATCCTCATCGCTAAATGCAAAGTTCATGACGTAAATCTTGGCGAAATCTGCTGTAACAGCAGGAGTGAATGTACTGGTAGCCAAGTAAAGAGGAACCTTAGTTCCTTCATTTGTTGTACCAATCAATTTTACAAGAACTTGAGGATGGTTAGTATTTCCAATATTATTATCTTTAGGAAAGCAGTGGTATGCAGGACGGACATTGCCTTTCTCGTAGGAATGCTTATACTGTGTATTTTCATCCAATGTAACCAAAGGCAAGGTGGTTGCAGGACTCTCTGTTGAGGTAAATTCATCGTTATACCACGCATCAGCAGCTGTCTCGAAAAGGCCGAATATAGAACCGGGGTTAATATCGGAGTTCTGTATGTCACTGGCTGTTCCTCCCTGACGGTCTGCTTTCCCGAAATAGTTGTTCAACATGACCTGCTGAACTTCAATACTCTTGTACTTACGCTGACCTTGAGTAGGAGCTGTATACTCAAATTTACCGATTTCAATTCTGGATACACGCGGTTCAAGCACTACCTTCGCTTTGTAAAGCGGGTGTCCTGCCTCGTCTTGACCGGACACAGAAGTCAACTCGACTTCTTTATAAAGGTCTAGATCAGTCGGATTTTGCTGTTCGGCGATTATCAGGTCTTTTTTCAAATCTACATAAGTAGATGCATTTATTTGACTACCGTTGTTACCTACAACGATTACCTTGTTCACCTCAGCAGGTAAAAAATGGAATACCTTATCTGCGCGGTCGTCAAAATTACTTTTATTGCTGAAGTAGTGGGTTGCCTCAGTTCCTTCGATTGTTTTTCCTTTATACAGGGTAGTTCCGTCTGTAAAGAATACCTGTAAATCTGTCAAAGAAACCTTTGAGTTGTCTTCTACCTCTTGACCGGCGCCTCTGGTTACTGGAATCACATTAGACAGGTCAATGCTTACACTCTTTGGGGTGTTGTCCAACTGTCCCATTTCATCGTCTTTGTTGTCACATGCAACAAACGTCATTGAAGCAGCTAAAGCTGTCAATAAAAAACTCTTGACTTTCATCTTTTTGTTATTTAAAAATTAGTAAAAAGGTTTTTATAACTTCTCGCTTATGGATTTTGTCTACAACTGGTCGATGACCTGCCGCACCTCTTCGAGGTTATGCCGGGCAGTCGCGGAGCCTGCCTCCGAAGCACGGCGGAACACATCCTCCGCCTTGTCGTATTGTCCGGCCCCGGCGTATGCCACACCGAGGGTGGAGAGCAGTTCTGCCGACCGCGCGGTGACTTCCGATTTCTCGAGCAGCTCCACCGCCTTGGCATACTCCTCACGGGAGATGGCGTTCACGGCATTCTCATTGAGTGCGGAGGGCGAAGCGGGGAAATAGCGTAAGGCGGTGGCCATCACCTTGTCGTACCCGGGCGTGCCTTTCCCGTAGGAATCGGCCACCTTGTACATTTCCGACAGGCTCAGGAGGTCGGGACGCTCATCGACCATGCGGCGAGCCTCTTCGAGGTTAAAGTTGCGCACGTTGTACTCGATGCGGTACTCGTTGCGGCGCAACGCGGGGTATATCTCGGTGAGCAGCCTGTGGTAAATGGTCGGCGGCACGAGTTTCTGGAGTTGCAGCTCGCAGAAATCCCGTTCGTCGGGGTAACGTTCGATGATTTCATATACCTCGTCGCGTTTCAGCAGGTTCGGGAAGTCGCCGAGCACACGGACGAAACCTTCCCAGTCCTCACCCTTCCAGTCCACGTGGAGCATCTCGGGAGCGATAGCGTCGTAACGGCGGATATAGTCGGCCAGCGCCTTGGCGCGGTTCTCGGACAAGGCCATATTGTGCGCCATGCTGCCTTCGGGAGAAGCGTAACCGGTGATGTAGATACCGATAATCCTGACGTCGGTATTTTTCTTTACCAGCTCGATGGAGTTGGAAACGGTGTCCAGTTCGGCACGGTTGTTCTTGAATCCGGGCAATATATTATAACTGTCCTGCCGGAACTGCAGCCGGGCGGTGCGGGTTTCGGCACGCACTTTCACGGGTTCAGGTTCAGGGGCTATGCTGTCGAGCTTGTAATCGGGGACATAGGCAGGAAGTATGCCCGCCCACAAGGACTGCTCCGCCTTGCCCTTGTCGCAGTTCACGCAGCCGTGTACCTCTTCGCGGATTTTGATCCGCCCGTCGAGCATCCAACGCTCGTAGGGCACGGTGGCCGCATAATCGTAATGCTGCCCCTTGCTGCTGTGGCGTATGATTACCTGTGCGGAATCATTGTGGAAAGGGGGAAGCTCCACGCTTTCGAGCCGCTGCGCCCGCAAGTAAACCTTGTGGCGGGTCTTGCCATCGATGACTATCGGGGGAAAGGTCACCTCGCGGCTACTGTCCGCCGACATGAGTACGGGTGTCAGTGCTACGGTGTGCTGCGTACGGATTTTCGCCTTGCTCAAATCGACGGACATCGTCAGCTCTACCGTGCGGCCCTGCTTGACGACCCCTCCCTGACGAATCCCGATCAGAGGCAAGTAACTGGTTTCGTTCTCGGCATGCAACATCATGGGACAACATGCCAATATCAGCAATAATAGGATGTATATGCGTCTCATAGTCATTTTCTTGTTATTTGATTATATATATCAGGGAGATGCCCGCCTTGGTCGGGCCGAAATAATGCTTGTCCTTGTTGCCCTTGAACTTGCCGCAAGTGGCACACTCGTACTTATCGTATTGCGTGTAGATGTAACCCAGACCGATCGTGGCTTCGAGGTTCCAGCGTTTGCCTAAAATCCATGAGTAGCCATACGACAATCCGAGACCCGTAGCCCAGCCCTGATAACGGTGATCCTTCGTGGACTTGCTTTGGAACGGGATTCTCACGCCACTGATGTTGTAGAACGCGTAACCGCTGTGCAGGCCGAAGAAATGGCCGTTATAGCGTTCGCAGAGCCAGTAACGGAACTCCGGCATTACCATCCAGTGTTTGATTTTCTTGTTCTTGTCCTTATTCAGCGTCCACGGGTTGTAGGCACCCGTGAGGTCGAGGGTCGTGCGTTTGCCCAGCCCAAATTCCAGACTCAAGTTGGGCGTGGTACTTGACCAATACAATAGATTGGTCTTTACTGCGATATCCTGCGCTTTGACAGTGCCCGTGCACCAACAAACCGCAAGAAAAACACCGAAGATCAATTTTTTCATATTTTCCTTATTCTTGTTATCTCATTCGGGCCGGAAAACCGGCACGTCAACTCCCAAACCAATACTTCTCTCCGAAAGAGAAGTGGTAGCGTATAACATTGATGATAAGTGGCTGAAAAACAGATTATGTTCGGTTCGAGCGACTGGGAATGCTTAACATTCATTGAAGTAGAACCGGTTTAGAACTCGGATTGAGACTTAAAAAACAAGCTGTTTATGCCGTTATAATCAATAAAATACGTATATTTGCACCGTCAAATACTTCTCTTTCGGAGAGAAACGGGCAAATACTCAACAGTTTATCGCCTTGGCGGGATTTTCCCGCACTATTTCAACGACTTGTTTTTTAAACTCCAATGGTTGCTCTCTGAAGTTTGGCAAAACATTTTTTCGGTTGCATGATTCCTGTCAAATCATTCCGTCTCCTGTCTGTCTCTTTTTAAGAAAAATACCGTTCAGGAAAAGACCTGGTTTTCTACTGTTTATTTTTTGAACGGTAATTTTTACTAAACAAATCGCAAATGCCCGCTTAACGGCTCATCTGTTTTTTCATTCTGACGGACAATAAATTTCGTTAATCGTGAAGCGCTTATTTGATTTTTGCGTATCTTTGCACTTGCAAAATACTTCTCTTAAAAAGAGATGTTTTAAATTGCACAACTTTTCAGTTTCTATAGCCATTTTCCGAATGGCTTTTTTGCTGTCCGTACGGTGTGCGGGTATTATGCAAATCTTTCTCCCGATTACAGTGATTTTAGAATAAGGCTGTTGGCCTTGTCCACGACCGATGTGTCTAATGAGGCAAGGTAGATACGCGTGGTATTCTCCGAATCGTGTCCCATCGCTTCGCTGATGGTGGAAATCGGAATGTTCTTGCTCTTTGCGATGGAAGCCCAGGCGTGGCGCGCGACATAGCTTGTCAGCGGTATGGCAAGCCCTAACTGCCGGCCTATTTTTTTCAGTTTGTCATTGACAAGATGGGCGGCGTTCTTGTATTGCTTTCGGGCATCCGTATCCATATCCCGGATGATCGGCAGCAGATAAGGAGTCGCGGACGTATCGTACTTGCCGACAATCTCCTGCATGGGTTTCTCCCACTTGATAAAAAGCTGCTGTCCCGTCTTCTGGCGGCGATAGACCAGAACTCCGTTCTGCAAATCCTTCTTTTTCAGGTAAGCCATATCCACAAATGCCATTCCCCGGGTGTAGAATGAAAACATGAACAGATCTCTCGCATAATCCAGCACAGGACTGAGCGTCAGGTCCAGATCCCGTATCCGGCGGATTACTTTCAGCGGGACGGCACGTTTCACTGTTTTGTCCACGCCCGTATAGACATGTTTGAAGGGATAGCGCTGCACGGTCAGTTCCCTTTCCACCGCACGGTTATAGATGGCGCGCAGGTTGCGCATGTAAAAAGAGGAGGAGTTCGGGCAGACATTGATGCCTTTCAGAAAGGTCTCGTATTCCACCATCAGGTTGGAGTCCACTTCCTCGAACAGCAGGTCCCGTTCGCCCCGGAAACGCAAAAAACTGTTCAAGGCGGTCGTATATGTTTCGGCCGTGCGCCTTTTGCCTATCTTTTTCAGTTCCTGTATGAGTTGTCGTGCAAAGGAAAGGAAACCGCCACAGTCGGCCGGAGAGGAGAACACTTCCACCACCTTGTCGGCGGTATATCCCGTGTCGGAACGTTCGAGCCGTGCGATGACGCTCCGGAGCCGGGACAGGTCGTCTGCTATGGCGGTCTTCATGGAGAGCAGGTAATTCCTGCGTCCCTCTTCTGTGCCGGAAGCCACCACGACCTCGGAAATGCCGGCATCCCATTCCGAAGGAAAAAGCCTGTAGCCGGTATGCAATTGTCTTACCAGACGGTTGTGAATCACTTGATAGTAGAGCGAGCCTTCCTTCATCTCGACGGAAGAGGCCCGGAATTTAACTTTTACTGTTGCCATATTACTTAATTTTCAATGATTGATATTCTGTCATTAAAGAATATGGCAAACAGTCTGGCAAGGATGTAGTCCGGAAAAATATTACTATAATAATGTTTCTCAATCGTAAAATGAGAGAAAATCCACCTTGCTTAACATTTCTTTACTTCGATATGGCGGAGACATGAAAGAATGTCATTATTGCACGGAACGGAAGAGGTGCGCGCACTGCATGCCTCTACCTGTTATGGAATGGAAAGATATAGAAATGGTGCGCTTGATGAAACGGAAAGCCGGTCCCGCCAATCTTCATTTAATATCCGGACATGGCCGGATAAGTCATCGGTAATGCAGAATTGTTGCAATGTTTCCTGTTCGGCGCAGGCTGCCGGAAACAACCGTATAGCTGTACAGATGGCAGGATTTACCGGCACAATGGGTCTGGCGGATGTCAAATCTGTGGATTGGATGGTTTTCCAAACTACTGTTCTGGACCAGGCCCACTCGTGCCCGTTATAAATGGCCATATCAGGCAACGGGCTAAAATATTCCGGACCGGGATGTATCTGAAACCATCATTTGAGATACATCCCGGTCCGGAGTAAATGTCGCTTCAATCAACACACCCTATCCAACGCTTGCAGTCCACCATCATTTTTTGTCTATCTTTATATATTCCGAATACCTGATTTCCACATCCCGTGTGTTGCTGGATATGGTCTGACGGATAGCTTTGACCCTCTTCCAGAACCACCATCCCTTGTATTCCACCCATACAGCCTGGTTAAGCGTCACGGGTATCTTTATGTCACCTTTGAGACGGTTCTCTTCAATCAGTCCGCTAAAATGTATATGCGGCGTGACCATCTCCACTTTCTGCCGCAGTAGCGGGACGGTATCACGGACAATGAGCGTGTCGCGGACGGCGGCGTCTATCGGTGCTTTCACCTCGACCTCATGCCGGGCCGCCGCTTCGAGATTCCTGATTTTCACGCCGAGCCGCCTGATGGTTTCGGCATCCTCGGCACGGAACTCCTCATACTCGTCTATGGTCAGCCGCAGTGCCTTGGCATCGAGGGCCATCGTCGCTGAATCGGTCCGCATCCGCTTCACATCGGAAAGCAGGGCTGTGCTGTTCATGCGGAAACGGTCGCGTTCTTCCGTGAGGCGTATTGTCCACCGGTGCTGCAACCAGAGGATGCCGCCGAGCAGCAGCACGGTTATCAGAAGTGTTTTGTCCAGCCTATTCATATGTCACGGATTTTTCGGGAATGAACCAGACAAACTCATCCATGTAGGCCTCTTCCAACAGAACCAGCCCGCCCTTGTTTTTCCTGTCTTCACCGGACAGGTCCTCCACGACCAGCCCTCTCCGGCCGGCCAGTCCGCCAAGCTTCATGCGGGAAAGTTCCGGAGAAGCGATGATTTTCACATAAGTATTCTTTGTCATAACCGGCAGTTTAAAAATCGGGTTATTTATGCAGGTTCTGGCATTTCAGCAGCTCCCGGATGTCGGCCCGGATCTCGTGCAGGTCATTCTGCACCGTGTTGAGCTGCATCATGGTTGCCTCGAACACGGACTTGTCCAGCTTCATGG
>OGCN01002124.1_pt1 | contig 22737 bp, 29 predicted proteins | sample 1570181 | NCBI WGS metagenome assembly OGCN01 (sample SAMEA4370584, study PRJEB24528) | human gut metagenome | reverse complement strand
TCCCATGAACTGGTCCGGCACCGCCTGGCCTCCTACTGCCAGGAGAGCACCCGCTACTGCAACTACTCCAAGGACGGCTTTGGCCGGGAAATCACCGTCATCCGCCCTGTCTTTTTGGCAGAGGGGACGCCCGGCTGGGACATCTGGCGGGATGCCTGCCGCTGTGCTGAGGACGCCTATTTTGACATGCTCACCTTTGGATGCTCCCCGCAAGAGGCCCGCTCTGCGCTGCCCAACAGCCTCAAAACGGAGGTGGTGATGACCGCCAACCTCCGGGAATGGCGGCATTTCTTCAAGCTCCGCACGGCCCCGGCGGCCCACCCCCAGATGAGAGAGGTGGCCATCCCGCTGCTCCGCCGGATGCGGGAGCTGGTCCCCGTGGTGTTTGATGATCTGGAGGTGCCCAATGAAAAGAGCTGAGATTTTAGAGGCCGCCCGTGTCTGCGTCTGCGGTGAACGGGAGCAGGACTATGGCTCCCCGGAGGACAACTTTGAAACCATTGGCCTGCTGTGGGGTGTCTACCTGCGGGCGGCCCACCCGGAGCTGGCCAGGGTCATGGCCATCAACCACATCACCCCCAAAGATGTGGCCGCCATGATGGGGCTGCTCAAGGTGGCCCGGATTGCTACCGGGGACAAAGCGGACAGCTTTGTGGACCTGGCCGGTTATGCGGCCTGTGCCGGTGAGATTGCCACCAAGGAGGACTGGTCCGAATGAAAATGGAGCAGGACATCAAGCTCCGCTTTTTCCAGCTTGCGGTCAACCACATTGCGGACGGCCCCATCTGGTATGACTTTTTCGTGACCGCCCGCTTTGAGGGTGAGGATGGGTCCATGGGCTTTCACAAGGGCCACATCTACCACCTCACCCTTGAATATGACCCCGCCGCAAAATGGTGGGCCGCTCACTCCACGGAGGGCCCTGGGTGCCCCTACGCATCCCCGGAGGCTTTCCTGGCGAACTGGTCCCCCATTGAGGCAACCGTGACCATCAAAAGGAGGCTTTGACCTATGAGTAAACACAAAAAGAACCGCCGCCCGGCGGCGCTCAAGACCTGTGACCCCAACCTCTGCGACCATTGCATGTATCTGGGGGACGGTGACTTTGTGTGTGACCTCCACGGCCTGGGACCGGAGGAAACCGTTTTTGTGATGGAGGACTGGGAGCCCACGGAGCATTTTCTCCAGTGCCGCCATGAATAGGCGAGAGCGGCGCAAGCTGAAAAAGCAGGGCGTCCAGGTGCCCAAAGACCCCAGCGTCAACATCAAGCTCTCCGATCTGGGCCGGGGGATGATGACCCCGACCATGGAGCAGGCCATGATGCACGAGATAAACCAGCAATGCTTAGAGGCGGACAAGCGCTACTCCCTGGACCTGGACACCATGGTCCTCTGGACTTTATTCCAATGCTATGGATGGAGGGAAAAGCGGCTCCATGACTTCTACCTGGCCATGGCCAAAGAACACCGCCGTATGCGTGAATTTTATGAAATGGATGACCTTTACCCGGAGCGCTACAAGCTCAAGGAAAAGGGCATTGATATTGAAAAATGGCAGGAGGAGGTGCTGCGAGATGACCCCTAAACCCTGGGAAAATGCGGAGGGCTACCCTGACCCCACCGCATACAACGCCCTGCGGCCCATCATGCAGGAGGACGCCGCCCTGGAGGGAAAGGTCAATTTTCTCATCAAGGTGCTCAAGTTTATCATAGCGGAAAGCGGCTTTGAGCTGCTGGCCCGCATCGAACTCAAGGACAAAAAGACCGGGAGGTGTTTCAGATGAAAGCCATTGCCATTGACTTTGACGGCTGCCTGTGTGACAACGCATACCCGGCAATCGGCGCTCCCCATTGGGGCGTCATTGCCAGAGCCAAGATGGAACAGGAGGCCGGTGCTGGCCTCATCCTCTGGACCTGCCGGGAGGGGCCGCTGCTCCAGGAGGCTGTGGCCGCCTGTGAAAGCTGGGGGCTCCACTTTGATGCCATCAATGAGAGCCTGCCGTCCTGGATTGCCGCCTTCAAGAACGCCCCCCGCAAAGTGGGGGCCTCTGAGTATTGGGATGACCGGGCGGTGCCCGTGGGCATCCAGCCTGAGATGTACCAGGTCATTGGGGCTATCGGCTTGCCCGCCGTGCTGAAGCAATGCGCTGAGGAGCTGGCCGAACTGACCCAGGCCACGCTCAAAATGGCCAGAGCGCTCCGGGGCGAAAACCCCACGCCTGTGACCCACTCCCAGGCGGCGGAGCATCTGCATGAGGAGCTGGGGGATGTCCGCCTGTGCCTCAAGGTGCTGGATGCCGCCATGGGCGGGGACAACACCGCCGCCGTGGAGGCGGAAAAGCTCCGGCGCTGGCTGGACCGCATCACCCAGGAACAGAAAAACCCAGAGTAAGAGGTGCCGCCCCATGCAATATGACCGCAAAATTACAATATCCGCCGGGAACAACCGGCGGGCCATGACCTGGACGCCCCAGACCATGCTCATCTCAGAGCTGTGGGCCCGGCTCCAGACCCCGGCCAGAGGCACGGAAACCCTGGCGGAATATCTGAATATGAAAAAGGCCCAGCAGGATGACCTCAAGGATGTGGGCGGTTTCATGGCCGGCACCCTGTCCGGCCCCCGCCGCAAGGCCAACGCCGTGACCGGGCGTGATGTGGTCACGCTGGACCTGGACAACATCCCCTCCGGGGGCACGCAAGATGTCCTCCGCCGTGTGGAGGCCCTGGGCTGCGGCTATTGCATCTATTCCACCCGTAAGCACAGCCCGGCGGCTCCCCGCCTGCGGGTGCTGCTGCCCACGGACCGCACCATGACGGCGGATGAGTATGAGCCCATTGCCCGCAAAATGGCCGAGCTCATAGGCCTGGAGCTCATGGACCCCACCACCTTTGAGGTGTCCCGGCTCATGTACTGGCCATCCTGCTGCGCTGACAGCCAATACATCTATGTGTGGAAAGACAAGCCCCTGCTCTGCGCCAACGGCCTGCTGGCCAAATACGATGACTGGACGGACTGCACCACCTGGCCCCAGGTGCCGGGCGCTCTGAGCCTCCCCAAGCTGGCCGTCAAGCAGGGTGACCCGGAGGCCAAGACCGGCGTGGTGGGCGCTTTCTGCCGCACCTATGACATCTACCGGGCCATGGATGAGCTCATCCCCGGCATCTATGAGCCGGTGGACAATATGCCTGGGCGCTACACCTACCTGGGCGGCTCCACCACCGGCGGCGCTGTCATCTACGACAACGGCAAGTTTTTATACAGCCACCACGCCACCGACCCATGCAGCAACCGGCTGGTCAACGCCTTTGATCTGGTCCGCCTCCACCGCTTTGGGGACAAGGATGATGAGGCCCAGCCCGGCACCCCCACCAACCGCCTGCCCTCCTACCAGGCCATGTGCGAGCTGGCCGTGCAGGACGCCGATGTGGCCGCCCTGATGAGCCAGGAGCGCTACCAGGAGGCCATCAAGGACTTTGAGGGCGTGACCGGCACCAACGATGAGGACCCCGCCAACTGGATGGGCAAGCTGGCCGTCAACACCCAAACGGGCCTCCCCAAGTCCACCATTGATAATGTGTGGATAATCCTGGAGCATGACCCGCTCCTCAAAGGCAAGTTTGCCCTCAACCAATTTGCGGGCCGTGGTGAGGTCCTGGGGGCCCTCCCCTGGGACAGCCGCACGGAGCGCCGCTTTTGGGATGACAACGACAACCAGGGCCTCTACTGGTACATGGAACGCTACCACCACATCACCGGCAACGGCAAGATTGACGGGGCCCTCTCCCTGCACTCCACCGCCCACGCTTTCAATGAGATACAGGACTACCTCAAGGGCCTTGTCTGGGACGGGACGCCCCGCCTGGACGCCCTTTTCATCGACTACCTGGGGGCGGCTGATACGCCATACACCAGGGCCGTGACCCGCAAGGCTTTCACCGCCGCCGTGACCCGTGCCATGCAGCCGGGCACCAAGTATGACAACATGCTCATCCTCTCCGGGCCGCAAGGCCTGGGGAAAAGCACCCTGCTGGATAAGATGAGCCGGGGCTGGTTCAATGACAGCATCCGCACCTTTGAGGGCAAGGAGGCCTCTGAGCTGCTCCAGGGCGTCTGGCTGGTGGAGATTGCGGAGCTGGATGCTTTCCGGCGCACGGACATTGCCCGCATCAAGCAGTTTCTCTCCCTGCGGGCGGACCGGTTTCGGGCCGCCTATGGCCGCCATGTCAAAGAGCTCCCCCGGTGCTGCGTCTTTTTCGGCACCACCAACACCTCCGACTACCTCCAGGACCGGACCGGCAACCGCCGTTTCTGGCCGGTGGATGTGGGCGTGGCCCCCATCACAAAGAGGGTGTGGTCCGATCTGCCGGAGGAGGTTGACCAGCTATGGGCGGAGGCCGTGGTCCGCTGGCGGACCGGAGAGCCTCTTTTCCTCAAAGGAGAGCTGGAGGAGGCCGCCAAGCAAAAGCAGGAGGAGCACCGGGAAACAAGCACCCGTGAGGGCATCATCATGGATTTTCTGGACCGCCAGGTGCCGGAGGACTGGCAGAGCTGGCCGCTGGACCGCCGCCGCATGTTCTGGGGCGGCGCTGTGCAGGGTGAGGTCAAACTGGTGGACCGGGACCGGGTGTGTGCCCTGGAGGTGTGGTGTGAGGCCCTGGACGGCAAGCAGCGGGACATCCGCTACTCCGACACGGCAGAAATCAACAGCATCATTGAGGCTTGCCCCAAATGGGAGAAAAGCCGGAGCTCTCTGCGCTTTGGCTACTGCGGAAAACAGCGGGGCTTTCTCCGCCGGAGGGCCTTTTGACCCCGGAACATTGGGGCGGAACATTGCCCGGAACATCTTAAAAATGGAGTTTGAATGTTCCGGGTCATGTTCCGGGTCATGTTCCGCTGAATGTTCCGGGCTAAACCCTTGAAAACACTTGCTTTTTTGAGTATGCGGAACATTGGAACATTTAATTCTATTGATTATTAAATAGACAAAATAGAGAGTATAAAAACTCTCTAAACCGCCTGATTGCGTATATGTACGCGCGCGAGGTTCCAAGTGTTCCACCTGAGATTGGAGGTTGAAAAACTTGAGGGAAAGCAGCATTGAGAGTTACCTGGTCCGCAAGGTGAAAGAGCACGGCGGCCTGTGTTATAAATTCGTGTCCCCCGGCAATCCTGGTGCGCCTGACCGCATCGTCATCACCCCCACCGGCAAGACGGTGTATGTGGAGCTGAAAACCGAGATTGGGAGGCTGGCCAAGGTGCAGCGGTGGCAGAGGAGCGAACTGGAAAAGCGGGGGGCGGATGTCCGGGTGCTTTATGGCATGGACGCCGTGAAAGAGTTTCTGAGGGAGGTTTTCACCGATGCAGTACACCCCGCATGACTACCAGGCCTACTGCATCCAGCGTGTGGTGGAGGCCCCCGCCGTGGGGCTGTTTCTCCGGCCGGGGCTGGGCAAGACCGTCATCACCCTGTCTGCGGTCAATATTCTCAAGTATTTCCGCTGGCAGGTGGTCCGGTGTCTGGTGGTGGCCCCCAAAAAGGTGGCAGAGGCCACCTGGGGCAAGGAGGCGGCCAAGTGGGACCATCTCAAGCACCTCCGGGTGGTCACCGTTCTGGGGAGCGCCAGCAAGCGCATCAAGGCCCTCAATACTCCGGCGGATGTCTATGTCATCAACCGTGAAAATTTTGAGTGGCTGGTGGACTACTACCAGCAGGCCTGGCCGTTTGACATGGTGGTCTTTGATGAAAGCACCAGTTTCAAGAACTCCCAGAGCAAGCGCTGGAAAGCCGCCAAGCGCATCCGGCGGTTTATCAAGAAAGTGGTGCTGCTGACCGGCACGCCGTCCTCCAAGGGGCTTATTGACCTGTGGGCTCAGGTATATCTCCTGGACGGTGGGGAGCGGCTGGGGCCCACCCTGTCCGCCTATCGGGAGCATTATTTTGACCCGGACCGGCGGAGCCGGACCCAGATATTTTCCTACAAGGCCAAAGACGGAGCGGAGGACGCCGTGCTGGATGCCATTTCTGACATCTGCATCTCCATGAAAGCGGAGGACTACCTGCAACTGCCGGACTTCATCCTGCATGAAATCCCCGTCATGCTGGACCCCAAGGCCAAAAAAGCCTATGACCAGTTTGAGCGGGACCTGCTGCTGGAGGTTGATGAGGACATCATCACGGCGGGCACCGCCGGGGTCCTGGTGGGCAAGCTGCTGCAATTCTGCAACGGGGCGGTTTATGGGAATGAGGGCCAGGTGGTCCCGGTCCATGACTGCAAGCTGGAGGCCTACACGGAGCTGCTGGAGAGCCTAAACGGGGAGCATTGCCTCACATTCTACGGCTACCAGCATGACAAGGACCGCATCCTGGAGCGCCTGGAGAAGTATAACCGGGGCCGGACGGACAAGCTGCGGGTCCGGGTGTATAAGGGCGTGGAGGATGAGGAGGCCTGGAACGCCGGAGAGGTGGATGTGCTGCTGGTGCATCCCGCCTCCTGCGCCTGCGGCCTCAATCTCCAGGCCGGTGGCCGCCATGTGGTGTGGTACGGCCTAAACTGGAGCTTTGAGCTGAATGACCAGGGCAACTGCCGCTTGTACCGGCAGGGCTCTCCATACGAAAAGGTGTTTGTGCATTACCTGATTGTGCAGGGGTGTGAGGATGAGGATGTCATGGCCACCATCCGGGACCGGGCAGACACCCATGAGGCCGTCATGCAGGCCCTAAAGGCCAGAATTAAGAAAGTGAGGGAAAGCGTCAAATGAGCGAGAACTTTAACATGGAATTGGCCAAAAACACATACATTGATGAGCTCATCCGGGAAAACGCCCGGCTGACCGTGCAGCATGAGGCCGATGTGGCCCGCCTGGAGGCCTGTGAGGCCCGTTTGAGCGAGGCGGTGAATGACGGCACCCGTGAGGCGCTGGAGGCCTGTGGGCGGGCCCAGGAGCGTGCCAGGGTGGCGGAGGTCATGCTGGACAAGGCCATCAAGGACCTGCACTTTGTCATGGCAGGAGGTGACCCCTGCAAGGTGTGCGCCAAGGTGTGCATGATGGGTGAGGGCAACTGCCAGCCGGTGTGGACTGGGGAGAAAACGGAGGACTGAACGCATGACCTTGAAAGAACTGTCCCAGCTTTATTATCTAAACCGGGAGATTGAGATGGACAAGCGCCGCCTCCAGGAGCTTGAGGCCAAGGCCCTGCCAGGGGCCCAGGTCCTCACCGGGATGCCCCACGCCCCCGGCGTCACGGACAAGGTGGGAGAATATGCGGCGGAGATTGCTGATCTGCGGGGCATCATTGAGGCCAAGCACCAGCAATGCCTCTATGAGCGGAGCCGCCTGGAGCGCTACATATCCGGCATTGATGACAGCCTCCTCCGGCAGATTTTCACCTATCGCTTTGTGAATGGACTGCCGTGGCGGCAAGTGGCCGCTTGTATTGGCGGCGGGAATACCGAGGACGGATGCAGGAAAGCTGTGCAACGGTATCTGGAACGGAACTAAAGAAAGTTGTCCGTTTTGTCCGCTACATAATGTGCTACAATGTAACTGCGGGTGTATGCCTCATCATGGTATTACCTCCTTTGTAGGGTGGCGGCGGGGTAACGGAACAGGCACCAGACCCCCGCCGCCATTCATCTATGATTTTTCGGGCTGCTTTCCCTATGCTGGGGAGGGCGGCCTTTTACTATGTTCTGGGGTGGTGAGTGTGGCAAAGCTGACTGACAAGCAAAAGCGGTTTGTGGATGAGTACCAGGTGGACCTCAATGCCACCGCCGCCGCAAAGCGGGCCGGGTACAGCGAAAAGACAGCGTACAGCATGGGACAACGGCTGTTGAAAAAAGTTGAAATCCAGGCCGCTATCCAAAAGCGCCAGGCAAAGCTCCGGGGCAAGCTGGAAATCACCCAGGAGCGGGTGCTGGAGGAGCTGGCCGCCATCGCCTTTGCCAACGGCACCGACTTTGCAACCATCACCCACAACGGCCTGGTCCGGCTGACCCCCACCGCTGAGGTGCCGGAGGAAAAGAAAAAGGCCGTTGCCTCCATCAAGGAGGGCCAATATGGCACAGAAATCAAGCTCCATGACAAGGTGCGGGCCCTGGAGCTGCTGGGCAAGCACCTGGGCGTCTTTGACGCCAACAACGGCTCCAGCAATGAGCAGGAAAACAACATCTTTGAGGTGATTGAGGAAAGCACCAGAGAGGAGATAGACACGGATGAGATACCAGAAATTGAGCCCCCGGCAAAATCTGGCCATGACCTGGTGGAATAGGCCGGGCTTTGGGGACTATGACGGCATCATCTGTGACGGCTCCATCCGATCTGGAAAGACGGTGGCCATGACGGTGGGCTTTGTCATGTGGGCCATGTGCCGCTTTCAAGGCCAAAACTTTGCCCTGTGCGGCAAGACCATTGAGAGCCTACGGCGCAATGTGACCACCAACCTGCCCACCTGGCTGGCCGGGGTGTTTTCGTTCAAAGAGCACCGCACGGAAAACAAAATCGTGGTGAGCGCCGCCGGGCGCTCCAACAACTTTTACCTGTTCGGCGGGCGGGATGAGAGCAGCGCCTCACTCATCCAGGGCATCACCCTGGCGGGCGTCCTGCTGGATGAGGTGGCCCTCATGCCCCGCTCTTTCGTTGAGCAGGCCTGCGCCCGGTGCAGCGTGGAGGGCTCCAAGCTCTGGTTTAACTGCAACCCAGAGGGGCCCAGCCATTGGTTTTATCTCACCTGGATATTGGAGGCCCGCAAGCGGAACATGCTGCACCTCCATTTCACCATGGATGACAACCTCAGCCTCTCCGCCGCCGTCAAGGCCAGGTATGAGAGCCTATACTCCGGCGTGTTTTATGACCGCTTTATCCGGGGCCTCTGGGTGGTGGCGGAGGGGCTGATTTATACCATGTTCAACCGGGACTTTCATGTAGTGCCGGATGTCCCCCGGCCCTATGACCGCTACTACATCTCCGTGGACTATGGCACCATCAACCCCACCAGCATGGGCCTCTGGGGCCGGGCCGCCGGGAAATGGTATCGCATCCGGGAGTATTACTTTGACAGCCGCAAGGTGGGCCGCCAGCTCACCGATGAGGAGCACTACACCGGCCTGGAAAAGCTGGCCGGGGACCTGTCCATCCGGGCGGTCATCGTGGACCCCTCAGCGGCCAGCTTTATTGAAACCATCCGGCGGCATGGCCGCTTTTATGTGGAAAAGGCCTCCAACTCCGTGCTGGACGGCATTCGTGATGTGGCCACCCGGCTCCAGAGCGGGGACATTTTCTTTTGTGAGTGCTGCACGGACTGCATCCGGGAGTTTGGCCTCTATCGCTGGGACGAAAAGGCCCCCATGGACCGGCCCATCAAAGAGAATGACCACGCCATGGACGATGTGCGCTATTTTGTCCACAAGATTTTTGCCCCGGAGATTTTCAGCTTTTGAGGTGCGCCATGTTTGAGCAGCAGTATGTTTTATCTAAAATCGAACAATGGGCGGAGCGCCTGCCATACCGCACTTTGCGGATTGAGGTGGAGCTCCCCGGCCAGACCCTCACGCTGGAAAAGAGCAAGGCCCGGCCCATTGGATTTAATCCCCCCCCCCCCCCCGAAAATGCCAAAAAGGAGGTGATGCACGGTGGTGGTGCTTAATTTGCGGGATGACTGCGTGGCCAGAACGGCCACCAATTTCCGCCGTGGTATGACGGACAAGCGCTTTTTGGAGCTGGAAATCACAGCATGGCTGGGCTCCAAAGAGCGGAGGCGGCAGCTTGAGGGCGAGGCCTACTATGACGGGGACCAAGCCGTGCTCCGCCGCAAGCGCCTGGCGCTGGATGATGACGGCAAGCCCATTGTGCTGGAGCATCTGCCCAACAATCGGCTGGTCAACAACATCTACTCCAAAATGGTGGACCAGAAAACCAATTATTCCTTTGGGCGGCCTTTTTCCTTTGACACCGAAAACAAAGCCTATGCGGCGGCCCTCTCTACTGTGTTCGGCTCCCGTTTCCGCCGGACCATGCACAACATTGGTGAGGGGGCCTGGATAGGCGGCAAGAGCTGGGTGTACCCCTATTATGACCAAAACGGGGAGCTGGCTTTCCAGCGCTTTCCGGCGGATGAGGTCCTGCCGTTCTGGGCGGATGCAGACCACACCATCCTGGACGCCGCTGTCCATGTCTATGTGGTGCTGGAGTATGATGAAACCGAACAGACCAAGGATGTGGTCAAGGTGGAGGTCATGCACGGCGGCGGGGTGGATTGCTTTGTCCGCCGGGATGATGGGACGCTGGTGCCGGATGACTTTGCCCACTCCGGGCCCTACATCACCACCACGGACCCCCAAACCGGCGAGGAAACCGGCTACAACTGGGAGCGCATCCCCCTGGTGTGCTTTAAGAGCTCCCACCATGAAATCCCCCTGCTGTCCAGGGTGAAGTGTTTACAGGACGCCTACAACAACATCATCTCCAACTTTGCCAACCAGATGGAGGAGGACATCCACTCCACCATCCTGGTCATCAAGAACTATGACGGGGAGGACCTGGGGCGGCTGCGGGCCAACCTGGCCACCTATGGCATCATCAAGGTCCGCTCCTTTGAGGGCTCTGAGGGCGGTGTGGACACCCTGGAGATTGAGGTCAACGCCGAAAACTACAAGGCGCTGCTCTCTCTGCTCAAGGACGCCATCATTGAGAACGCCAGGGGCTATGACGCCAAGGATGACCGCATGAGCGGCAACCCCAACCAGATGAATATACAGAGCATGTACTCTGACATTGATCTGGACGCCAACGGCATTGAGATGGAGTTTCAAGCCTCCATGGAGGAGCTGCTCTGGTTTGTCAATCAACACCTGGCCAACACGGGCCGGGGGAATTATGAGGGCACCGAGGTCAAGGTCATCTTTGACCGGGATGTCCTCATCAATGAAACGGAGGCCATCAACAACTGCAAGAACTCCGTGGGCATCCTCTCCGATGAAACCATTGTCAAGATGCACCCCTGGGTCACCGACCCGGAGCAGGAGCTCCAGCGCATCAAGGACGAAAAGGAGGAGGCCATGGCGGACCCCTACCAGGCCGCCTTTATGGCCAACCGGCAGAACGGCCAGAACGGGGGTGGCAATCCCGTGACCGGCGAGGACGGCGGTGACGGCAATGGCGAGGAATAACCTCCAGCGCAACGCTGAGTATTGGGCCCAGCGCATGAAAAACATGGAGGATGCCCTGCTGGACCAGTCCTATTCCTATGTGGAAAACCTGGACGCCCAATTCCGGGCCGCCCAGGCGGAGATTGAGCGGCAGATGTCCACATGGTACAGGCGCTTTGCCGCCAACAATGACATCACCCTGGCGGATGCCAAGCGCCTGCTCAATAGTGATGAGCTGGCGGAGTTTCGCTGGACGGTGGAGGAATACATCAAGCACGGGGAGGAGAACGCGCTCACCGGGGCCTGGATGAAAGAGCTGGAGAACGCCAGCGCCAGGGTCCACATCTCCCGGCTGGATGCCCTCAAAATCCAGCTCCAGCAGCAGGCGGAGCTCCTATACTCCAACCAACTGGACTACATAGACCGGGCGGCCCGGCAGACCTACACCGGCAGTTACTACCACACGGCCTATGAAATCCAAAAGGGCCTGGGCGTGGGCTGGACCATGCAGGCCATCAATGAGAGCACCATCACCAAGGTCCTCTCACGGCCCTGGACTACGGACGGCCAAACTTTCCGGGATAGGTGCTGGACCAACAAGCAGAGCCTTGTGAACAGCGTCAACACCCAGCTCACCCAGATGATTATACGGGGAGAGGCCCCGGACCGGGCCATCTCCGCCATTGCCAAGCAGTTTGATGTGTCCCGCTCCAAAGCGGGCCGCCTGGTGATGACGGAAAGCGCCTATTTTTCCAGCGCCGCACAAAAGGACTGTTTCAACTCCCTGGGCGTGGAGCGCTACACCATCGTGGCCTCCTTTGACCGGGACACCTGCGGGCTGTGTTCGGCGCTGGACGGCAAGGTGTTCAAGATGTCGGACTACCAGGTGGGGCTCACCGCTCCGCCGTTTCATCCCTGGTGCCGCTGCTGCACCGCTCCCTATTTTGAGGACATGGCGGGCATCGGGGAGCGCTGGACCCGCAACCCGGACGGCACCACCCAAAAGGTCCCGGCCAACACCACCTTTGCCCAATGGCGGCAGAGCTTTGTGCAGGGTCCAGCACCCGGTTTGCAGACTGCCCCTGCAAGTGGTAAAATGGCCACAAAGGCGGCGTCCCATTTCCAGAGTGTGATGCAGGGCTTGCCTGCCTCTCCCAGCGGCTACACGGACGCCCTGGAGCAGCACTACGCATCCGGCAATCAGACGGCCCAGGCCGTCTTTGAGCGCTATGTCCAGCCCGGCTCTGTGGCGGACGGGGCTTTCTCTGGTACGCCGCATTTTGACAACCGCATCCAAAAAGTCAAAATGAATTTTGCAAACGATATGACGGACCCCAGGGGCCCGGCAACAACCTTTTTCCATGAGCATGGCCATTATATTGATTTTATGTCCTGCGCCGGGAGCGGCTACACCTCCGTGCAGACGCCGGACTTTGGGAACGCCTTGCGGGCTGACTTTGATGCCTATGTCAAGGCCACGATGAAAGCGCACGGCACCCGGAAAAAGACGGATGCCTATGCAGTCATCTCCCAGGAGCTCCAGGGGGCCCTACACAACGCCGTTTCCGATCTGTTCGGCGGGATGTCCCGCAACAAGTGCATTGGCACATACGGCCATTGGAACGCACGCTACTGGACCTATTCCGGGATGCTGGAGAAAGAGGCCTTTGCCCACATGTTTGCCGCTCAATTCGATGCTGACCGCTACGCTTTGATGCAGAAATATTTTCCCACCGCTTTGGCGGAGTTTGAGAAACTTTTGAAAGGGGTGACCACGCCATGATTAAGTATTCCGATGTGACGGCAGGCCAGGAGCTCCATGAGGCTGCCAGCGCCTATGAGCAGGCCCATGGGGGCCGCTTTGTGGGCGAGGAGCCGGGCCCCGGTCTGGTGTATCTGGACGCCGATGGGACCGCCTACAAGCCGCCTGACGGCTACACCAAAGAGGACCTGCACCGGGACCTGGAGAGCGGCAAGGATGTCCTCCTCTCCACCTGGACCAACTTAGATGAGCTGGATGTGGACCCGGACATCCTCTATTGACCCGTTGATGAAAGCATCGTGCTGAAAAGCACGGTGCTTTTTTCATACCCAAATACCGCCGGGCCCCGGCGGAAACCAACAGGGGCGCTGCCATACCGGGACTGGCCGGACACAAGGAAAGCAGAAAACAGGAGGTAAACGCACATGAAACTGTTATGGCTCAAGGAAATCATTGGCGATGCCTACACGGAGGACATGGATGCCGCCGCCTGCCAGGCGATTGGCAAGGACTTTGTTGCCCGTGCAGACTTCAACGCCAAAAACACCCGTGTCAAGGAGCTGGAGGCCCAGGTGGGCCAGCTTGAGGAGGCCGCCAAGGGACACGCCAAGCAGCTTGAGGAGCTGAAAAAGTCCGCTGGTGACAACGAGGAGCTGACCCGCAAGATTGGCGAACTGGAGCAGCAGAACAAGGCAGACAAGGCCGCTTTTGAGAAAGAGCTGGCCACCATCCGCCTGACTGCCGCCGTGGATGCCGAACTCACCGCCGCCGGAGCCAAGAACAACACCGCCGTCCGGGCCCTCCTGGCCGACTACCTCAAGGACGCCAAGATTGAGGACGGCAAGGTGGTGGCCAAGGTGAACAATGAGAGCATCACCCTGGCCGCCAAAATCGAGGCCATGAAAAAGGACGCCAGCACAGATTTTCTCTTTGGGAGCACCGGGTCCAAGCTGTCCGGCTGGAAACCCGGCGAGGGCGGAGATGGGCGGAAACCCGGCGAGGGGAAAAAGCCCTCTGAGATGACCTATTCCGAGCTGGCCGCTTTTCTGGCTGAAAACCCGGACGCCAAGCTGGAATGAGGTGAGAACATGCGAAACATCACAACCCCCACAAAGGCCGTGTCTTTTGAGGACGCCTTGAGAAATCTGGCGGCCAAGCTGACCGGCAAGCCCGCCGCATCCCTGCCCCGCACCCAGGAGGCCGTGGTGCAGTTTATGGCGGACAACATCTCCTCCGTGAAAGAGCTGACGGACGCCATGGCCAAGGAGCTGGCCGTCCGGCTGACCCAGGAGCTTGCGGAGGCCATTGTCCAGGAGGTCATGGCACGCCTGACCCCTGCGGAGGCCCAGGAGCCCCAGGATGGGGAGCCGGAGGACGCCCCAAAGACCAAGACCCGCAAGCGCACAACCAAAACCGACTAATTTTCAGAAAGGATGTATTGAGCTATGCCTAACGATAAGTTTGACGCTAAGAGCTTTAATCCCCAGGCTTTCAAGTATGCGGTGGACCGCATCCCCCGCACCCGCCTCAATGAAATGCGGAAGTCCAGAGCCCTGGGCAGCAATCCCGACATCCGGGCCGTGTTCTCCTCTCAGAACGGCACCGCCTATGCCCGGATTGCCATGCGTGGCCTGCTGGACGGCGATGCCGTCAACTATGACGGCCAGACCGACATCCCCGCCACTTCCACCAAGACCTTTGAGCAGGGTGTGGCGGTCATTGGCCGTGCCAAGGCCTGGACCGAAAAGGACTTCTCCTTTGACATCACCGGCGGCATTGACTGGATGGACAATGTGGCCCAGCAGGTGGCCGAGTTTTGGCAGGATGTGGACCAGGACACCATCCTGGCCATCCTCAAGGGCATTTTCTCCATGACCGGCGGCCAGAGCGCTGAGTTTGTGGCCAAGCACACCTATGAGGTGGCGGGCAACATGGAGGCCACCACCATGAACAGCGCCACCGCCCAGGCCTGCGGTGACCGCAAGAAAAGGTTTTCTCTGGTGTTCATGCACTCCGTTGTGGCCACCAACCTGGAAAACCTCAACCTGCTCACCGCTCTCAAGTACACCGACAAGGACGGCGTGACCCGTGACCTGACCCTCTACACCTGGAACGGCAAGACCGTTGTGGTGGATGATGGGATGCCCGCCACGGACGGCTATTTCCCCGCCACCGCTACCGATGAGGGAGCGCTCCAGGTCAAGGCCTCCGGCGCTACTGAGGGCCAGATCAACCAGGCGGAGGTCACCCCCTACTTTGGCACCGGCACCCCGGCGGCGGACAGCTATGTGGTCCCTGGCACCCAGTATGTGACCTATGTGCTGGGCGAGGGTGCCATCAGCTATGAGGACATCGGGGCCAAGGTGCCCTATGAGATGTCCCGTGACCCCAAGACGGACGGCGGTGTGGACACCCTCTACACCCGCCAGCGCAAGGTCTTTGCCCCCTATGGCATCTCCTATGAGAAGAAGTCCCAGACCACTCTGTCCCCCACCAAGGCGGAGCTGGAGAACGGCACCAACTGGGTCCTGGTCCACTCCGGTGAGGAGGATGAGCAGGACCGCTCCTACATCGCCCACAAGGCCATCCCCATTGCCCGCATCCTCTCCAGAGGCTAAGGGCCATGATGACCGTGTATGAGGCCGTGGTGGCCCGGCTGGCCATGCTGGGCTACACCGTCACGGACGATGACAAAACCGGCCTTGAGTACACCATCCACAAGTGTGAGGCGGAGCTTTTGGCGAACATCAACCACCGAAAGCTCCCGCCTCCTCTTTTTTACACACTTGTGGATATGGTGGCCGGTCAATATCTCTATGACAAGAAAGCCGCCGGAGGGCTGGGTGAGGGCTTTGACTTCGAGGCCCCCGCCAAGAGCATCACGGAGGGGGACATCTCCGTCACCTTTGCCGGGGCCAGCGATGGGGCAAGCAATGCGGAAAGCCGCTTTGATGCCATGCTGGCCAAGCTCATGCACCCGGCAGAGAGCACCCTGGCGGCTTTTCGGAGGCTGAGGTGGTAGCAATACCCACCGCCTACAAAAAGGCCATCCAGAGCCTCTGGACGGGCCTGGCCACCATCACCGTGCGGCAGGGTGTACTCAACCCTGCCAATGGCCGCACGGAGCCGGTGGAGAAAGTGACGGCCTCCGGCCTGCCCTGCCGCATCTCACACCAGACAGTCAAGAGCACCGAGCCCACCGAGGAGGCGGCGCTGGTGGCCCAGACGGTGACACTCTACATTGACCCCTCCGTGGACATCCCGGAGGGGTCAAAAGTTACGGTGACCCAGAACGGCGTCACCCGTGACTATGAGCGGAGCGGAAAGCCCGCCGTCTACACCTGCCACCAGGAGGTGCCCCTGGAACTGTTCAAGGAGTGGGCCTAATGCGCTGGGGCAATGTTGATTACAAGCAGCTCCAAAAGCTGCGGGATAACCTGCAAAAGCTCCAAGACATGGACCTGGACAAATTCTGTGAGGATGTGTCCAAGGAGCTGGCCGCCCGGCTGCTGGCCCTGGTCATCCCCCGCACTCCTGTGGGCCAATACCCCAAGAGCAGCGGAAAAAAGGGCGGCACCCTGCGCCGGGGCTGGACCGCCCGAACCGAGCAGGAGGCGACTGGTGGCGGCAAGGTGGACCCCACGGCCTACGCCAACGCCCTGCCGGTTTTCAAGAGGGGGCGGACCTTTTACATCGAGGTCATCAACCCTGTCCACTATGCCAGCTATGTGGAGTTTGGCCACCGCACCCGTGGCGGTGGTGGCTGGGTGGCCGGTCAATATTTCCTGACCCTATCGGAAAAGGACCTTGAGCGGCTGGCCCCCACCGTCATTGAGAAAAAGCTGGAGGCGCTGCTGCGGGAGGCTTTCAATGTCTGAAATCAGTTTTAAGAGCATTTTTGACGGCGTGAGCCTTGCGCTGCACGCCGGTTTTCCCGCCGTGCAGGTCCATGGCGGGAATGTCAAGCAGGGCCTCAACCCTGGGGACCTCAATGTGGTCATGCCCTCCGCCGGGCAGACCCGGCAGGTGGGAGAGCGGTTTCTCCGCACCCCCACCCTGGATGTCATCTACTACCCCAAAGTGGGGACGGCGGAGTGCTGTGAGGTGGCGGATCAGCTCACCATGCTTTTGCGGGACATCACCACCCCGGAGGGGGACCTCATCCATTGCACTAATTGTGAATGGACCATTGAGGAGGGCGTCCTGCATGTGCTGGTGAGCTATGACCACCACATCTACATCCCCCAGGAGCAGGACCTCATGGAAACCCTTGATATTGAAATGGAGGGATAAGCATGGCGCAAGCCAAAACCACGAACACCGAGCAGGCCGCAACCGCCCCCACCTATACGGTGGAGCAGCTTGTGGGCTCTAAGCGCTACGCCAACCGGCGGGACCTCATCCGGGCCCTGCTGGACAGCGGCAAGACCTACACCTTGCATGAGGTGGACGGGCTGATTGAGAAGTACATGAAAGGAACGGTGAACTGATATGGCGCTGGGAGGCGGCACCTGGCAGGTCCAAAACAAGGTCCTGCCCGGCTACTATGTCAATTTCTCCAGTGTTCCCAGGGCGTCCGCCGCCCTCTCTGACAGAGGGTATGCGGCGGCACCTTTTGAACTGAGCTGGGGCCCGGAGGGGGAGGTTTTCCCCGTCACCTCCGGGGAGTTTCAGAAAAACAGCAAGGTCATCTTTGGCTATGCCTACGATGACCCCAAGATGCTCCCCCTGCGGGAGATTTTCACCCACGCCACCACCGTGTATTGCTACCGGCTGGGCACCGGGGCCGTCAAGGCCTCCAACACCCTGGCTACGGCAAAGTATGGCGGCGTGAGAGGCAACGACATCACCATTGTGGTGGCCGCCAATGTGGATGATGAGGAGCTCTGGGATGTGACCACCTATGTGGACGGCGTGGCCGCCGACACCCAGACCGTGGAGGACGCTGAGGGCCTGGTGAGCAATGACTGGGTGGACTTCAAGACAACCGCCACCCTGGCCGCATCCGCCGGGATGCCTCTGACCAACGGCGCTGACGCCACCACCATCAACGGCGAGGCCCACCAGGCCTTTCTGGACAAGATTGAGGCCTACTCCTACAACGCCCTGTGCTGCCCCGCATCGGACGCCACCACCGTCCGGCTGTATCAGCAGTTTTGCAGCCGGGTCCGGGATGAGGTGGGCTCCAAATTCCAGCTTGTGGCCTGGCAGCCCTCCACGGCGGACTATGAGGGCATCATTGGCGTGTGGAACACCGTGACCCACTCCAGCATTGCCAGCGTGCCCACCCACTCCCTGGTGTACTGGGTGACGGGCGCTGAGGCGGGCTGTGCGGTCAACAAGTCCCTCACTAACTTCAAGTATGACGGTGAGCTGACCATTGACACCGACTACACCCAGGCGGAGCTGGAGGCGGCCCTCAAGGCCGGAAAGTTTATCTTCCACAATGTCAACGGGGATGTCCGGGTGCTGGAGGACATCAACACCCTGCTCACCCTGTCCGACACCAAGGGAGAGATTTTCCAGAGCAACCAGACCATCCGGGTGTGTGACCAGATTGCCAATGATGTGGCGGTCCTTTTCGGCCAAAAGTATCTGGGCACCGTGCCCAATGATGCCTCTGGCCGTGCCTCCCTCTGGGGGGACATCACCAAGCTCATCCAGCAGCTTGATGACATCCGGGCCGTGGAGGACTTTGACCCGGAGATTGTGACCTGTGAGCAGGGTGACAGCAAAAAGGCCGTCCTCTGCGTGGTCAACGGCCTCAATGTGGTCAACGCCATGGCCCAGCTCTACATGAGCGTTATTATCCAGTAAGGGAGGGAAAGTAAATGCCTAAGCCGACTATGAACACCCAGGACGCTGTAAGCGCCAATTTTGCGGAGTGCTTTGTCACCCTGGACGGCACCCGCTACTCCATGCTTATGGCCAAGGAGTTTGAGGGCACGGCCTCCGTCAACACGGCTGAGGTCTACAAGCTGGGCGGCGTGGTGGTGGGCCACAAGGCCCAGACCGTGGCGCTGTCTTTCTCCATGACTATCTACAAATGCACGGAGATTTTTGACCGGGTGGTGGAGGACTTCATCAAGACCGGCGTGATGCCCACCTTTGACATCCAGACCTCCAATGAGGACCCCGCCACCACCGTGGGCCGGAGCACCAAGATTTACAACAACTGCATCCTGGACGGTGATGTGATGCTGTCCATGTTCAATGCGGAGGGTGACTTTGTTGAGCAGTCCATTGAGGGCTACTGTGACAGCTTTACCCGCCCCGAACAGTACACCAACCCGGCCTACATGTAAGGCCGCATAACACAAAAGGAGGAAAATTTCCATGAGTAACCTGTCCGCTTTCATGCGTGCCAATGTTGACCAGATTGAAAACCACAAGTATGCCGCCTCTCCCCGTATTCACGGGGAGGACGGCAAACCCATGGAGTGGGAAATCTGCTGCATCTCCGCCGATGAGTACGCCCGCATCCGCTCCGGGTGCATCCGCCAGGTGCCCGTCCCCGGCAAAAAGGGCCAGTACACCCAGCAGCTTGACACCTACACTTTCCAGGCCAAGGTGGCGGCCCGCTGCACCGTGTTCCCGGACCTCAACAATGCCGCTCTCCAGAATGACTGGGGCGTGGCCAAGCCGGAGGAGCTGATTGGCAAGCTGCTCATTGGCGGCGAGTTTGACGATTATGTGACGGAGGTTTTCCAGGTCAACGGTTTCAAGACGGATGATGACCTGGTGGCCGAGGCAAAAAACTGATATTGGACGGTGACCCGGAGGCCAACTTTGCCCATTTCTGCCTGCAAAAGTTTGGCTGGGAACCGTCCAAATTCCTGGGCCTACCCGTTAAGGAAAGAGCCTTTGTCATCGCATCCATCCAGGTGCGGGGCGAGGATGAGAAGAAACGGGAGGCAGAGCTGAAAAGCAAAATGAGAAAAGGCAGAGCAAAAAGGAAGTGAGCCGGGCCCCCGTCATGTGGCGGGGGCCTATTTTTTGAAAAGGGGGTGAAACCGTGGCAACTATCAGATCTCAAATGGTCCTCAATGACGGTATCAGCGGCGTGCTCCGTAAAATCAACACGGCGCTCAACACCACCCTCAATGCCTTTGAGCAGGTCCAGCGGGCCTCTGGCCGGGCTGTGGACACGGCACAAATACAGGCGGCAAGGGCGGCACTTGTGCAGGCCAATAATGAGGTTGACCAAATGGCGGAGGGCTACCGCCGGGCGGCCCAGCAGGAGGAAATCCTCAACAAAGGCCTCCGCAACGGCACAAGCGCTGCGGACGGCCTGCTGGGCAAGGTCAAAGGCATTGTGGCCACGCTGGCCGCCGGGGCCGGGCTCAAGTCCCTTTTGGGGCTGTCCGACAAGATGACCAGCACCACGGCCCGCCTCAATTTCCTTGTGGATGACGGGGGCTCTGTGGATGCCCTGGAGCAGAAAATCATGGCATCCGCCCAGCGCTCCCGGTCCGCCTATCTGGACACGGCCTCCGCCATCGCCAGCATGGGAGCCAATGCGGGCTCCGCCTTTGAGAGCAATGATGAGCTCATTAGTTTTATGGAGCTCATCAATAAAAGTTTTGTCATTGGCGGCGCATCGGCGGAGGGCCAGGCCGCCGCCATGCTCCAGCTCACCCAGGCCATGGCCGCCGGAGCCCTGCGGGGTGAGGAGCTCAACTCCATCCTGGAGAACGCCCCCAACATCGCCCGTGCCATTGAGAGCTACATGGGGATTGCGGAGGGCTCCATCAAGCAGTATGCAGAGCAAGGGCTCATCACCGCTGATGTGGTCAAAAATGCAATGCTTTCTTCTGCGGATGACATCAACGCAAAGTTTGAGAGTATGCCCATGACCTGGTCCCAGATATGCACCAAGATGCAAAACACGGCCCTGGCCGCCTTTGACCCGGTGCTCACCAAGCTCAACCAGGTGGCCAACAGCGCCCAGTTTAACACGGTCATCAATGGGGCCATCAACGGGCTGGCCATGCTGGCCACGGTGGCCACCGGCGTCCTGGACCTGCTCATCAACGGGGCCTCCTTTGTGGTGGATAATTGGAGCTGGATAAGCCCCATTGTCTACGGCCTGGTGGCCGCCTTTATCGCCTACAATGCGGTGGCGCTCATCACCAACGGCATCAACGCCGCCATGGCGCTGGCGGAGGGCGTGAAAGCCGCCGCATTGGCCATGAGCACCGGGGCCACCTTTGCCCAGACAGCGGCCCAGTACGGGCTCAATGCAGTCCTGGCCGCCTGCCCCATTACCTGGATTGTGGTGTTAATCATCGCCATGGTGGCCGCCATCTACGCCGCCTGTTCGGCCATCGCCAAGTTTACCGGCATAGCCAACAGCGGCTTTGGCGTCATCTGCGGCGGCATCAATGTGGTGGTGCAATTCTTTGTCAACCTGGGCTTGACCATCGCCAACATTGCCCTGGGCATCTGGAACGCCCTGGGGGCCTGCGCTCAAAACATCGGCATTGCCTTTGGCAATGTGATTGCCGGTGTGCAATCCTGGTTTTACAACCTGCTCTCCACGGCCCTCACCGTTGTGGCCGGTATCTGCGAGGCGCTGAACAAATTGCCCTTTGTGGAGTTTGACTACTCCGGCATCACCAATGCGGCCAGCGACTACGCCGCCAAAGCGGCAGAGGCCTCCGGCAACATCCAGGACTTTGTGAGCATCGGGGACGCTTTCAATGAGGGCATGAGCACCTTTGACACCTGGGGAGAGGGCTGGGCCTCCGATGCTTTCAACGCCGGAGCCAACTGGGGCGATGGTGTGGCCAGCGGCATCTCTGACGCCGTGGGCAGCCTGTTTGACATGGACCTGGGAGCTGCCACCGACTATGGCACCGGCCTGGGCACCGGGAGCGGCTACGGGGACTTTGCCATGGATGACCTTTTGGGCAATACCGGCCAGACCGCCGCCAACACCGGGGCCGCCGCTGACGCCCTCAGCACCTCCACGGAGGAGCTGGAGTATTTGCGGGATATTGCGGAGCGGGATGCTATCAACCGTTTCACCACGGCTGAGGTCCGCATTGACATGACCGGCATGACCAACCGCATTGAGGGCGGTGCCGATCTGGACGGCGTTATCTCCACGCTCACGGACGGCTTTACAGAGGCCCTGCTGACGGCGGCGGAGGGTGTCCATGCGTAAATACTACCCACCGCAAGAAACACGGAGTTTTTTCCAATGGAAAAAAAGGAGGGCATTGAGATGAGCTACACCTGCTATCTGGGCGGGGCCCTTTGGCCCACCCCGGAAAAGCTCCAGGTGAAAATCAAGGGACAAAACAAAACCCTGGTCCTCTTGAATGAGGGGGAGGTCAATTTCCTGCGGGCCCCTGGCCTCACGGAGCTCACCGTCCCCTTTGACCTGCCCATGCTCACCGGCACCCAGTCCCCGGACTACTATCTGGGGCTGCTGGAGCGAATGAAAACCAACAAGGAAACCACCCAATTCATGCTGGTGCGGGTGGCCCCCTCCGGGGGGATGCTTTTTGACACCAACATCAAGGTGAGTGTGGAGGACTACAACATCACCGAGGACGGCAAAAAGGGCCTGGATGTGGCCGTGGATGTCAACCTCAAGCAATGGCGGGACTACGGCACCAAGACGGTGACCGTGGAGGAGCCCAAGGAGGAGAGCACCACCCCCACCGTGACGGTGGAAAAGGAACGGGATGCCAGCACGGCCCCCACGGCCAAGACCTACACCGTCAAGGCCGGTGACAGCCTTTGGGCCATTGCCGCCAAATACTACGGCAACGGGGCCGACTACAACAAGATTTTCAACGCAAACACGGATAAAATCAGCA
>OGCN01002116.1_pt1 | contig 22784 bp, 19 predicted proteins | sample 1570181 | NCBI WGS metagenome assembly OGCN01 (sample SAMEA4370584, study PRJEB24528) | human gut metagenome | reverse complement strand
CGCGTTCCAGACCTGTCAGAGCACGCAGACGCATATCCACGATCGCCTGTGCCTGCGGGTCTGTGAGTTCAAAGCGCTCCATGAGGACGCGTTTCGCCTCCGCGACATTTGCGGAGCCGCGGATGATCCTTATCACCTCATCGATATGATCTAAGGCCTTTAATAAGCCCTCTAAGATGTGGGCGCGTTCCTCGGCCTTATTTAAGTCGTACTTCGTTCTTCTCGTCACAACGTCCTTCTGGTGGTCCAGATAGTACTCTAACATCTGGAGGATATTGAGGACCTTTGGCTCATTGTTTACCAGTGCAAGCATGATCACACCGAAGGAATCCTGCAGCTGTGTATGCTTTAAGAGCTGGTTTAAGAGGACGTTCGCGTTCACATCTCTCCTGAGTTCGATGTTGATGCGGATTCCCTCACGGTTGGACTCATCGGTGATTCCGGTGATTCCGTCAATCTTTTTCGTCTTTACGAGCTCCGCGATCTTCTCGATGAGTCTCGCCTTGTTGACAAGGTACGGAAGCTCTGTGACGATGATATGGCTCTTTCCGTTCGGCGCTGTCTCGATATTTGTCACCGCGCGGACTCTGATCTTTCCCCGGCCTGTGCGGTACGCTTCTTCGATTCCTCTCGTTCCCAGGATCTCAGCTCCTGTCGGGAAATCCGGTCCTTTGATGATCTGTAAGATCTCCTCCATGGAGGTCTGTCTTCCTTCTTCCACCTGGTTGTCGATGATCTTTACGACAGCCGCGATGACCTCGCGGAGGTTGTGGGGCGGGATATTTGTGGCCATGCCGACCGCGATACCGGTCCCGCCATTTACGAGAAGGTTCGGAAATCTGGACGGAAGTACCGTTGGTTCCTTCTCCGTCTCATCAAAGTTCGGGATAAAGTCAACGGTATCTTTATAGATGTCCGCTAACATCTCCACAGAGATCTTGCTGAGTCTCGCCTCGGTGTATCGCATGGCAGCGGCACCGTCGCCGTCGATGGATCCAAAGTTTCCGTGGCCGTCTACGAGCATATAACGCATAGACCATCTCTGGGCCATATTTACCAAAGCACCGTAGATGGAACTGTCTCCGTGCGGATGATATTTACCCATGGTATCGCCGACGATACGGGCACTCTTTCTGTGGGGCTTATCCGGACCGTTGTTCAGTTCCGCCATGGAGTAAAGGACACGTCTCTGTACCGGCTTTAAACCGTCACGGACATCCGGGAGCGCTCGGGATGCGATAACGCTCATGGCGTAGTCGATGTACGACTTCTCCATGGTCTTCTTTAAGTCTATATCATGAATTTTGTCAAAAATATTCGGTTCCATTCTTTCCTCCAATGCAGCCTGCGCTGCGCCTTAAACCTGCGTAAACTGCGCCGCATGACCATCCAGTAAACTTACCGATTCCCGGATAGCCATGCTGCCGCATTAAATGTCAAGAGTTCCGTACTTTGCGTTCTGCTCGATAAATTCACGCCGCGGTTCTACCTGATCGCCCATGAGTGTCGTGAAGGTAAGGTCGATCTCCGATGTCATCTCCTCGTTCATGGTCACGCGTAAAAGGACTCTGTGCTCCGGATCCATGGTGGTCTCCCAGAGCTGTTCCGCATCCATCTCACCAAGACCTTTGTAACGCTGGATCTTGTTGTTCTGGTCACGTCCGATCTCTTTTAAGATATTGTTAAGCTCCTCATCACTGTACGCATACCATACCCGCTTGTTCTTCTCGATCTTATAGAGCGGCGGCTGAGCCAGGTAAACATAGCCCTGTTTGATAAGCTCCGGCATAAACCGGTAGATGAATGTCAGAAGCAGTGTACTGATATGGGCACCGTCCACATCGGCATCGGTCATGATGATGATCTTGTGGTAGCGGAGCTTCGAGATATCGAAATCCTCGTGGATTCCCGTTCCGAAGGCCGTGATCATGGATTTGATCTCCGCGTTTCCGTAAATACGGTCGAGTCTCGCCTTCTCCACGTTTAAGATCTTTCCTCTAAGCGGCAGGATCGCCTGGGTGATCTTATTTCTCGCGTCCTTCGCGGAACCGCCGGCGGAATCTCCCTCTACGATGTAGATCTCGCATTCCTCCGGGTGCTTGCTGGAGCAGTCCGCAAGCTTTCCAGGTAAGGATAAGCCGTCAAGGACCGTCTTTCTTCTTGTTAAGTCTCTTGCCTTTCTCGCAGCAGCGCGGGCACGCTGGGCAAGAACGGATTTCTCGATGATCGTCTTTGCTACGGACGGATTCTGCTCGAGGAAATAGGTGAGCTGCTCAGATACCACGCTGTCAACAGCACCTCTCGCCTCGCTGTTTCCGAGCTTCTGCTTTGTCTGACCCTCAAACTGTGGCTCCTCGATCTTGACGCTGATGATAGCAGTCAGTCCCTCACGGATGTCTTCACCGGTGAGGGCCGGCTCGCTGTCCTTAAGGAGCTTGTTCTTTCTTCCGTAGTCATTGAACGTCTTTGTTAAGGCGTTTCTAAAACCAGTCAGGTGGGTTCCGCCTTCCGGTGTGTTGATGTTGTTTACAAAGCTGTAAATATTCTCGGTATAAGAATCATTGTGCTGCATGGCAACCTCCACCAGCACGTTGTCCTTCTTGCCCTCGCAGTAGATCACATTGTCGTAAAGCGGCACGTTACTGCGGTTTAAGTAGGTGACAAACTCCTTGATACCGCCTTCATAGTGGAAGACTTTTTCCTTCTTGTCCTCGCGGTCATCTCTGAGAATGATCTTTAAATTCTTTGTAAGGAACGCCGTCTCGCGGAGACGGATCTTTAAGGTATCATAGTCATAGACGGTCTCCTCAAAGATGGTCTTGTCTGGAAGGAACGTTACTTTTGTACCATGTTTATCTGACGGGCAGTCACCCACGATCTTTAACGGGTACATGGTCTTTCCGCGCTCATAGCGCTGCTTGTAGACCTTTCCTCCGTGGTAGACTTCGACCTCCAGCCACTCGGATAAGGCATTTACAACAGAAGCTCCTACACCGTGCAGGCCGCCGGATACCTTGTATCCCCCACCGCCGAACTTACCGCCGGCATGAAGGATCGTAAAGACCACTTCGACCGCAGGAAGTCCCGCTTTTTTCTGGATATCGACCGGAATTCCCCGTCCGTCATCGACAACGGTGATGGAATTGTCGGAATTGATCTGTACATCGATGGTATCGCAGTATCCCGCAAGGGCCTCGTCCACCGCGTTGTCTACGATCTCATATACCAGATGGTGAAGTCCCCTCGAAGACGTACTTCCAATGTACATTCCCGGTCTTTTTCTTACAGCCTCAAGTCCCTCCAGAATCTGGATTTGATCTGCATTATATTCTGCGCTCATGAAGTTCCTCCTTTAGTCTTCGCTCTCTACCGTTCCTTCAACAATCTTAAAAATCTTGTCCATCCGGAATTTGCTGTTTACAAACTCATCCAGCCCCGTACATGTGATCAAGGTCTGAATGTGGGTAATTTCTGAAAGTAAATGTTCCTGTCTCTTGCTGTCAAGTTCAGAAAGGACGTCATCCAGAAGAAGCACCGGATAATCCTTTACGATCTTTTTCACCAGCTCGATCTCCGCAAGTTTTAAAGAAAGAGCTGCCGTTCTCTGCTGTCCCTGGGACCCGAACCGCCTGATATCCGTTCCATTTACGATGAAGTTCAGGTCATCGCGGTGGGGACCGGTCAGGGTCTGCCTCTGCCTGATCTCCTGAAACTGGTTCTTCGCAAGCTGCTCCCTGAAATTTTCCGGCGACACATTCGGCTCGTAGGCGATAGAGAGTGTTTCCTTTCCGCCTGAGAGCCCCGCGTGGATCTCCGCAATCAGGGGATTCAGCTCTTTTATAAACTCAGAACGCATAATTATAAGTTCTGTGCCGTACTTTAAGAGCTGCTCATTCCACATGGGGAGTGTCTCTTTTAAAGACGCGTTGTGGTCTATGTCCTTTAATAGTTTGTTTCGTTGTATAACCGTTTTGTTATACTGTGCCAGATTGTAGACATACAGCCTGTTTAGCTGGCAGAGTTCCAGGTCGACGAAACGTCTCCGCTCGGCGGGTCCGTTCTTGATAATGTTCAGATCTTCCGGTGAAAAGAAGATCATATTGACGATTCCGAAAAGTTCACTGGCTTTTTTGATCGGAACTCCGTTCACCGCGACCCCTTTTGCCTTATTTTTCTTCAGATGCATATCGATCCGGTAGGGAATTCCATCCCGCCGGACCATCATTTTGATGTGGGATTCGTCCGCGCCGAACCGGATAATTTCTTTATCTTTGCTGCCCCGATGCGATTTTGTTGTGCTGCACACATAGACTGCCTCCAGGATATTTGTCTTTCCCTGGGCATTATCTCCATAAAGAACGTTCGTCCCTTTATGAAAATCAATATGTAAATGACTGTAATTTCTGTAATCTGACAGCTCGATGGATTCTATAAACATGAAAAAATCCTTTAATTTTCTACCTTAAATGTCTTTCCGTCATAGGAAACCGTGTCTCCCGGGTAAAGTTTTTTGCCTCGCTGGGTCTCAACTTCCCCATTTACTTTTACAAGCCCGTCCTGAATTACAAACTTTGCGTCCACTCCGGAGCCGACCAGACCTGCAAGTTTCAATGCCTGTCCAAGCTTGATAAACTCATCTTTTAAGTGAATACTTTCCATTTTTCTCCTTTTTTATTCCAGATATATGAAAAAATCGACCCGAAACCCCGGATTTTACCGGAACTTCGGGGAAATTTCATCTGATTTTAAATCGCAGCGGCGTTAAAGTTTACCGGCAGGATCAGATAAATGTAGCTCTCATCCTCATCTTTGATGAAACACGGAGATTTCGCATTCATCATATAGAGGGTAACTTCCTCATCATCAATGATCCGCAGCGCATCACTTAAGAATTTCGGGTTGAATCCGATCATCAGATCCTGTCCTGTTTTATGGATCAGGATCTCCGCGTTCATGGTACCGAAGCTGGAATTTAATTTCAGGCTCATTTTTGAGTCTTCAATGTTCAGAATGATCGGTTTTTTGTCATTTTCGCGGATTAAAATGATAGCTCTCTCGATGCTGTCCAGGAAATCTTTCTTATTCAGAGACACTTTTGTGGCATAATCGCTGGAAAGCATCTGGTCTACTTTGAAATATTCGCCCTCGATCAGGCGGGAAACTACGATCGTATCATCAAATTCGAAGAGAATATGGTTCGCTCCGAAGAAGATCTGGACCTCTTTTTCGTTGTCACCGGTGAGAATTTTACTGATTTCGTTCAGAGTTTTTCCCGGAACGATGACTTTTGTGCTTTCATATTCATCTTTTAATACAATTTTACGAATTGCCATACGATGTCCGTCGAGAGAAACGACTCGGAGTGTATCACCGTTTACCTCAAAAAGTTCGCCTGTCATCATCTTGTTGCTGTCGTTGACAGAGATGGAGAAGATCGTCTGGCGGATCACCTCTTTTAAGGAAAACTGGGAGAGTGTGATGTTTTTATTTCTCTCAATATACGGAAGATAGGAGAATTCCTCTCCATCTTTGCCCTGAATTTTGAATACAGAGTTCTCACAGGTGATCACAGTATTGAATTTTTCATCAGATTCGATGGTTACAAGGGAATCTGAATCGGATAATTTTCTTGCGATTTCAGAAAAAAGCTTTGCATCCAGTGCAATTTTACCTTTTTCAAGGATATCACCTTCAACTTTTGTCTCAATGCCGAGCTCCATATCGTTGGCAGTCAGCTTGATCTCATCAGTAGAAGCGTCGATCAGAATGCACTCTAAAATAGGCATCGTTGTTTTTGATGGAACTGCCTTGAGAACAATATTGATACCGTTTAAGAGCGCGGTTTTCTGGAATGTCAGTTTCATAGTTGTTGATAACTTCCTTTCTTAAGAAACGTTCACAAATAAAGAAATATATAAAAGATATTAGTCTTAACAGTAGTAGGGAGTGTGAATTTGTTTATAAGGGGGAAAACCCTAATGAAACCCTGAAAAAACCTCTGTGAAAACCATTGTGGGTAACTCTGCAAATCCAAAAGGACAACCCGGGAGTTTTCCACAGGCAAAAATCGGGAAAAATCATCCTCATTTTATCCACAAATTTTCAACGGGATTTCCACGAAAAAATCCACAAGCTTACTGTGGGTTGATTTTTTTCTTTAAAATATCGATCGTGTTCTTTAAATTCTCGTCGGTCTTTAATTCGCTGGCAATCTTTTTTGTTCCGTGAATGATCGTTGTATGATCGCGGCCGCCGAGAGCTTTTCCGATGTTCTGGAGAGACTCGCTCGTCATATCGCCGCAGAGATACATGACGATCTGGCGTGGGAATACGAGTTCTTTACTTCGTTTCTGGCCGATGAGATCAAGGGGTGTGATGCCGAAATGCTCAGAAACTATATTAATAATAAGCTGCGGAGTCACTTCGCGGGCAGCGTTCGGGGAGATCAGATCTTTTAATGCTTCCTCTGCAAGTTCAAGATTGATTTCCTTATTATTTAATTTGCTGGAAGCAACGATTTTTGTGAGGGCGCCTTCCAGTTCACGGATGTTGGATTTTACATTGGTAGCGATATATTTGATGATCTCGTTATCGATGTTGTATCCTTCAAGTTCTTCCTTTTTCCGGAGAATCGCCATCCGGGTTTCATAATCCGGCGGCTGGATATCTACGGTGAGTCCCCATTCGAAACGGGAACGGAGACGGTCTTCCAGAGTTTCAATTTCTCTTGGAGGACGGTCGGAGGAAATAATGATCTGCTTTTTTGCCTCGTAGAGGGCATTGAATGTATGGAAAAATTCCTCCTGGGTACTTTCTTTTCCGATAATAAACTGGATATCGTCGATCAGAAGCACGTCATTGTTTCTGTATTTTTCACGGAATTCCGTGGTGGAAACGTTGTTTTTGTTTCGGATCGCGTCGATCAGTTCGTTTGTAAATTTCTCGGATGTCACGTACAGAATCTTTGCGTTCGGGTTATTTTTCAGGATGAAGTGGGCGACGGAATGCATTAAGTGCGTCTTTCCGAGTCCCACGCCTCCATAAATAAATAACGGATTATAAATTTCGCCCGGGGATTCCGCAACTGCAAGGGATGCGGCATGGGCAAGGTTGTTGTTTTTTCCGACGACAAAGGTATCGAAGGTGTAACGCGGATTTAAGTTCGCGTTTTGGAGAGCAAGCTGACTGACCGTATTGTTGGTTACATTGATCAGACGGTTCTCTTTTTCCGGTTCCTTCACGTCAGATTTTAACTTGAAATCGAGTTCGCACTGAAATCCTGTAATTTCTTCGATCGTAATTTTCAACAGGAACTCATATTTCTTTTTCACATAGCTGATAAACGCGGAATCAGGCACCAGGATCGTGAGGATATCTTTATCCACAGAATCCGGGATCAGCGGCAGCAGCCATGTGCGGTAGGACACCTCTGAAATATCGTGTTCTTCCTTTATATTTAAGAGGATCTCGTCCCATTTCTCTTTGATTTCTTCCAGCATATTCATACTCCTAAACATGTGTATAACGATGTGCATAGTTGTGGAAAAGGCGGAAACCTGTCCACAAAAGCATATAAACCCACTCTGAATTTATTCTAGCGTAAAACGGAATAATTTTCAATGTCAAATGTGAAAATCCACAACTTTTCCAGTGACTTATCCACAACTTATCCACGATTTGGGGATAAGTTGATAATTATGAGTGGAAAACATGTGAATAGCCACATAACAAGATGTGCGCCAGGAGCGGACAGGAAAAATACAATAAATTGTGTCCGCGGGAGAAAGACACCGAAATCAGAAGGGAAAGAAAGAACGATTTTAGAGGACTGGACGTTGGAGAGGGCGTATATGAGGGAAAAATGAAAAATCGAAAAAAACTAAGGCAGCAGGAGAGAAAAAAGGGTGAGATCGGGAGAAAGAAGGCGGCAACAGGAATTATATTGTAGGAAGTAAAATTGAAAAGTAAAAATAAATGGAAAATTTTAGAGAAAGAATTTGACGGCATCACGCTGACACGCTATAATGCAAGACGTGACTATATTGCATTGTATCTCGCAAGAGAGCAGTAGCAGGAGGAAAAAGAAAAATGAAAATTGAAAAGAAAGTTCTGGACATGTCCCTCGCCGGGATTTTCACCGCGATCATCATCGCCATGTCGGTCGTACCGTTTCTCGGTTACATTCCGTTAGGCTTTATGAACGCAACGATCATCCACGTCCCGGTCATCATCGGAGCGATCATCCTTGGACCGAAGTACGGCGCTTACTTAGGACTGGTATTTGGTGTGACCAGCCTTGTAAAAGCGACCATTGCTCCGGGAGTGACCTCCTTCGTATTCAGCCCGTTCGTTACGATCGGCGGATACAGCGGAAACATGTGGAGCGCCGTGATCGCCATCGTGCCGCGCGTATGCATCGGCATCGTTGCTTATTTTGTATATAAGCTGATCATGAAAGCAGCTCACGGAATCAAAGGCAGCCAGACCGTTGCCCTCTGGGTGGCTGGTATCGCAGGAGCTATGACAAACACACTGCTTGTCATGAACGGAATCTATATCTTCTTCGGACAGAGCTACGCGGCTGCGTCCAACAAGGCAGTGGAGCACATCTACGATGTGATCCTGGGAATCATCCTGGGATTCGGTATCCCGGAGGCGATCGTCGCAGGTATCCTTACGACGGCCATCACGAAGGTTCTGTTTAAAATCATGAAAGATAACGGCTGATCGGAAAGAGCCGGTTATATAGGAATACCTTTCAGAAGCGTGGTGTGGCAGCTTCCGGAAGAAGATCAGGTATAAAAAATGAGAGCAGCGGAAAATAATAACGCTGCAGCTTCTATAATATGATACCAGGGTCAAAAGGTCAGAAGTTCGACGCAAGCTTGCTTGCAGGAGAATTTTTGACCTTGGGACCCGCCAAAAACATGAGTAAGTAGCCATTTTTCAAAGAAAAATGAGCGAATTACGAATGTTTTTGAGAATTGCGGGAGCACGCAGTGCAGAGTAATTCGGTATCAGAGGGGTCAAAAGCTTTTGACCCCAACATCATAATATAATGAAGAGATACTAAATATAGTGACATAAAATCAATACATACATTTTATGGGGGATAGCAAAACGCTGTTCCCCTTTTTTATTACTGAAAGACCGAAAAGTAACGTTCCATGCAAAAGCAGAATGTGGATATAAGGCGGAAAAAAGGAAAAATTATATGGGAGAAATCCCCATGTTTTAAGGATTTTTTTGAAATTTAGTCTTGACGAAGGGCGGCAATTTTTATATAATCGATACGATGCTTCAATATGTCTTAGTTTATATGTACATGAGAAGGTACTTGAATTTAGTGTAAGAGGAGGTGCCGGGTTTATGAAGATGACATTTCAGCCGAAGAACACTCAGAGAAAAAGAGTTCATGGTTTCAGAGCGAGAATGGCAACAGCAGGCGGTAGAAAAGTTTTAGCTGCCAGAAGAGCAAAAGGTAGAGCTAGATTATCTGCTTAATGAACCAAGAGAGTATCCGGAAGTTTAGGAAAACTTTTGGATGCTCTTTTTTGTTATGCGGGATTTTTACGGCTTTATCGACTTAGTTTTGCAGAGGTATTGAATGAAAAGGTTCAATTCGTTAAAGAAAAATCAGGATTTCCAGACGGTTTACCGGAGAGGGAAGTCCTACGCAAACAAATACCTGGTCATGTACGTGATGGATTCGGGACGGGAGGACACGAGAATCGGAATTTCCGCCAGCAAAAAGGTCGGAAACAGCGTTGTAAGGCATCGGTTCGCGAGACTTGTCCGCGAAAGCTTCCGGTTAAATAAGGACATATTAGAAGAAGGAAAAGACATCATTGTTGTCGCACGTGCTGCGGCAAAAGACAAAAATTTCGACAAGATTGAGAGTGCTTTTCTGCACTTATGCGGGCTTCATAACATTTTAAAAGAATCGAAGTGAGTGGTTTATGAAATGGGTTCTGATTGGTCTGATTAAGATTTACAGGAAGTTTATCTCTCCCTGTATCGGCCCTCACTGTATTTATACGCCTACCTGCTCCCAGTACGCCATGGAAGCAATCAGAAAATACGGCGCTATAAAAGGTACTTATCTTGCGTGCAGGCGGATTTTGAGATGTCACCCGTTTGCAAAAGGCGGTTATGATCCAGTCCCGTAAAAAACCCAGGAGGTAAGATATGGTTTTGACGAAGGCTGGTTCCATTCTGGGACCGATCGCGACTGTCCTTGGCTATGTCATGGACATCCTCTTCAGATTTACGAGCAGCTTCGGCGTGTTCAACGTAGGTCTGTGCATCATTCTGTTTACGATCGTAATGAAAACACTGATGATACCGCTCACGATTAAACAGCAGAAAACCACAAAACTCATGTCTGTCATGAATCCGGAGATCCAGGCGATCCAGAAGAAGTATAAAGGAAAGTCGGATCAGGAGTCCATGCAGCGTCAGAACGTGGAGATCCAGGCTGTTTACGAGAAGTACGGCACGAGCATGACAGGCGGATGCCTTCCACTGCTGATCCAGATGCCGATCCTTCTTGCACTGTACCGTGTCATCTACAATATCCCGGCATACGTTCCGTCTGTCCGCGTTTATTTCGACAATGTTGTCACTCCGTTGATGGGACAGGCTGACTATGCTCAGAAGTTACAGGAAATCACAAATATCGCAACCGCCTGCGGCGGAAAATTAGACAAGTTTGATTTCACAAATGCAAACCGTCTTGTAGACATGCTCTATAAATTCTCCACGGCCCAGTGGGGAGAGCTTCAGGCACTGTTCCCGGCAATCTCTGATGTGATCGGCCAGAATGCTGCTGTTGTCGAGAGAATGAACACGTTCCTCGGTTTAAATATGGCAGAGGCGCCGGGCTGGGTACCGTCCTTCGCATGGATCATCCCGGTTCTTGCGGCAGTATCCCAGTGGTTCAGCACAAAGCTCATGAGCGGAAATCAGCCGTCCACATCCGCAGATGCAGAGAATCCGATGGCCCAGTCCATGAAGACTATGACAACGACAATGCCGTTATTCTCCGCGTTCATCTGTATCACGATGCCGGCAGGTCTTGGCATCTACTGGATCGCGACCAGCGTTGTTACAATTATCCAGCAGCTCATCGTTAACGCGTACATGGATAAGGTAAACATCGACGATATGATCGCAAAGAACCTGGAAAAGGTAAATAAGAAACGTGCAAAACAGGGACTTCCGCCGGCTAAGGTAACTCAGAACGCTACCGCATCCTTAAAGGCGATCAAGGCTGAGGAGGAGAAGGAAAAAGCTGCTGAGGAAGTTAAGAAGGAAAAGATCGCGAAACAGATCGAGGAGTCCAGCAAGTACTACAACACCAACGCGAAACCGGGAAGTCTCGCTTCCAAGGCAGCGATGGTCCAGAAGTACAATGAGGCACATGACAAGCGAAAATAATAAGGGGGTTCTGTTATGGAAATGATTACAGTGACTGCGAAAACTGTGGAAGATGCAATCACACAGGCATCCCTGCAGCTCGGTGTGAGCAGTGATCGGATTCAGTATGAGGTCGTTGAAAAGGGAAGTGCCGGAGTTCTCGGCGGACTTTTTGGTTCCAAGCCGGCAGTGATCCGCGCGAAGAAGATCGAGACCGTTGACGATAAGGCCGTAGATTTCCTGAATTCCGTTTTCGATGCAATGGGCCTTGCTGTTGATGTGGAAGTGAAAATGAATGAAGAGGAAAAGGAGATGGATGTCAACCTGACCGGCGAGGAGATGGGACTTCTCATCGGCAAGAGAGGACAGACACTCGATTCCCTTCAGTATCTTGTAAGCCTTGTTGTAAATAAGGAATCTGAGGACTACTTAAGAGTCAAGCTGGATACCGAAAATTACAGAGAGAGAAGAAAAGAAACACTGGAGACTCTCGCAAAGAATATCGCTTACAAGGTAAAGCGGACAAGACGTCCGGTTTCCTTAGAGCCGATGAATCCGTATGAGAGACGGATCATCCACTCCGCACTCCAGAACGATAAATACGTATTCACAAAGAGCGAAGGTGAGGAGCCGTTCCGCCATGTTGTGATCGCGTTAAAGAAGGAAGAGCGCAGAGAGAGAAGACCGCGATACGAGAGACGCGAAAGAATCGCTGGTTCTGAGAATAGCTATCGCAGCAGCAGTCAGGAATAATAATTCACAGATCAGCCATGCGCCGCACTGTGCGGGAACGCATGGCTGATTTTGTCTGGAAACAAAGGTGACCAGGAAGGTGCTGAATAGTTGCAGATATCGTGATAGAGGGGGTTGCCTATGGCAGCCCCTTTGTGCTATGATAGGGTGACTAATTGTGTGAATTTCCGTGAGTTTACAGGACTTGCGGAGCCAGAAAATAGAAGATCATTCAGCTTGATGTTTTAAGGCAGCAGGCGTGAGTGACAGGATGGAGATTATGGAATATACAGATACGATTGCAGCGATCGCCACGGCAATGGGAAATTCAGGAATCGGAATCGTGAGGATCAGCGGTGAGAACGCAGTTGAGGTCGCGGAAAAGGTCTTTCGGGAACCTGGAAAGAAAAAGCTTTCTGAGGCGGAGAGCCATACGATCCATTACGGATACGTTTATGACGGGGATGAGGCTGTGGATGAGGTCCTTTTGATGCTTATGCGAGGACCACGGAGCTACACGGCGGAAGATACCGTGGAGATCGATTGTCATGGCGGCATGCTGGTCACGAGACGGATCCTGGAGACAGTCTTAAAGGCCGGGGCGAGACTGGCGGAGCCGGGTGAATTTACGAAACGGGCGTTCTTAAACGGAAGGATCGACCTCTCCCAGGCGGAGGCGGTCATCGACGTGATCAACGCGAAAAATGAATATGCGCTGCAGTCCTCTGTGAGCCAGCTTCGGGGAAGCGTATCGAAGGAGATCCATGAGATCCGGGATCAGATCATCTACGAGATTGCCTTTATCGAGTCGGCGCTTGACGATCCGGAACATATTTCCCTTGACGGATACGGGGAAAAATTGCTTAAAGTTGTTCTTTCTGTGAAGAAGAAGCTTGAGAAGCTGATCCGTTCTTCCTCCAATGGACGGGTGGTTTCTGAGGGCGTAAAGACTGTTATTTTAGGAAAGCCGAATGCCGGAAAATCGTCCCTGATGAATGTTTTAGTTGGCGAGGATCGCGCCATTGTTACGGATGTGGCGGGAACGACGAGAGATATCCTTGAGGAACATATCTATCTTCAGGGAATCAGCCTGAATGTTGTGGACACTGCGGGAATCCGGGATACAGAGGACGTGGTGGAGAAGATCGGCGTTTCCCGGGCCATGGAAGAGGCGAAGAAGGCCGATCTGATCATCTACGTCGTGGATGGATCGAGAGAGCTGGATGAGAATGATTATCAGATCATGGACTTCATAAATGACCGGAAAGCCGTTGTCCTCTTAAATAAGAGCGACCTGGAGCCGGTAGTATCCGCGGATGAGGTGGAGAAGCGGTCCGGGCATAAGGTGATCGGAATCTCCGCGAAGGAGGAGACGGGAATCGACCTCCTGGAAGAGGAGATAAAGTCTTTATTCTATGAAGGTGAGATCGACTTCAATGACCAGGTTATGATCACGAATGTGCGCCATGTGAAGGCTTTGAAGGACGCTTTCGAGAGCATGTCCATGGTGGAGAACAGTATAGAGAACGACATGCCGGAGGATTTTTATTCGATCGATCTGATGGATGCCTATGAGAAGTTAGGTCTTATTGTCGGGGAGTCTGTGGAGGATGACCTGGTGAATGAGATATTCAGCAAGTTCTGCATGGGTAAGTAAGGTTATAATGGAAAGAATTGGCGGATCGGAACGTTTTTTAGGGGAGATTCCGCTGGGAGTATAGAAGAGACAGTAGGGAATTGACAAGAAAAGAGGAAATAAAATGCCGGTAGTAGAGGAGACATATGATATTGTAGTTGTCGGTGCGGGCCATGCGGGATGTGAGGCGGCGCTTGCGGCAGCGAGACTTGGGTTTGAGACGATCATGTTTACGGTCAGCGTGGACAGTATTGCCCTGATGCCATGCAACCCGAACGTCGGAGGAAGTTCCAAGGGACATCTTGTCCGTGAGCTGGATGCCCTCGGTGGTGAGATGGGAAAAAATATTGATAAAACGTTTATCCAGTCAAAGATGTTGAATGAATCCAAGGGACCGGCGGTCCATTCTCTGCGCGCACAGGCGGATAAGCAGGAGTATACAAGATCTATGCGTCGTGTACTGGAGAATACGGATCATCTCACGATCCGTCAGGCGGAAGTTGCTGAGATCCTCACGGAGGAAATCCCGGGCGAGTGCGGAACCTTTAAGAAGGAGCATGAGGGGCAGCAGGAGAGCAGTTGTCCGGTGAAAAAGCGGATCGTGGGTGTAAAAACCTACTCCGGCGCGGTCTATAGGTGCCGTGCGGTGGTTCTTGCTACAGGTGTTTATCTCCGTGCAAGATGTATTTACGGCGATGTGAGCAACCCGACGGGACCGAATGGTCTGCAGGCGGCGAACCATCTGACAGATTCCTTAAAGGCGAACGGAATCGAAATGTACCGTTTTAAGACGGGAACACCGGCGAGAGCGGATAAGAGAAGTATCGATTTCTCCAAAATGGAAGAGCAGTTTGGAGATAAGCGGGTCGTTCCGTTCTCATTTTCTACGGATCCGGAGTCGATACAGAAGGAACAGATCTCCTGCTGGCTGACGTATACGAATGAGAAGACCCATGAGATCATTCGGAACAACCTGGAACGTTCCCCATTATTCTCCGGTGCCATCGAGGGAACCGGTCCGAGATACTGCCCGTCCATCGAGGATAAGGTCGTAAAATTCCCGGATAAGGAGCGTCATCAGGTGTTTGTGGAGCCGGAGGGACTCTACACGAATGAGATGTACCTCGGCGGAATGTCCAGCTCCCTGCCGGAGGATGTTCAGTATGCCATGTACCGGACGGTTCCGGGACTGGAAAATGTCAAAATTGTTCGAAATGCATATGCAATTGAGTATGATTGCATCAATCCGAGACAGTTAAAGGCGTCCTTGGAGTTTAAAAATATTGACGGACTGTTCTCCGGCGGCCAGTTTAACGGAAGCTCCGGATATGAGGAGGCAGCCGTTCAGGGCTTTATGGCCGGTGTGAACGCGGCGAGGAAGCTTCAGGAGAAGAGCGCGGTGGTTCTTGATCGTTCCCAGGCGTATATCGGGGTCCTTATCGATGATCTTGTGACAAAGGAAAATCATGAGCCATACCGCATGATGACATCGAGAGCGGAGTACCGTCTGCTTCTGCGTCAGGACAACGCGGATCTCAGACTTCGCGGGATCGGACATGAGATCGGTCTTGTATCTGATGAACAGTACGAGTATGTACTTTGGAAAGAAAAGGCCATTGAGGCGGAGATCGCACGTCTCGAGAAGACGAATATCGGTGCGAACGAGAAGGTTCAGACGTTCCTGGAGACTCATGGAAGTACGGCGTTAAAGTCCGGAAGTACACTGGCGGAGCTCATTAAGAGACCAGAATTAAATTATGGGATGCTGGCGGAGTTAGATGAAAAAAGGCCGGAGCTTCCGGCGGATGTGCGGGAACAGGTTGACATAAATCTGAAATATGACGGATATATCCGCAGACAGAAGCAGCAGGTGGCACAGTTTAAGAAGCTTGAGGGAAGAAAAATCCCGGCGGATCTCGACTATACAACGGTAAACAGCTTAAGAAGAGAGGCTGTCCAGAAGCTGAATCTCTATAAGCCGGAGAATATCGGACAGGCATCGAGAATTTCCGGCGTTTCACCAGCAGATATCTCTGTCCTGATGGTGCATTTAGAGCAGATGGGAAGGAAATAATTTGATGACAGATGAATTTGTAAAATTATTGGATCAGGGCTGCGCGGATCTTGGAATCGAGCTTTCGGATCAGCAGAAAGAGCAGTTTTTTAAATATTATGAGATGCTGATCGAGAAGAATAAGGTGATGAACCTCACGGCGATCACAGAGCTTTCCGATGTGATCACGAAGCATTTTGTGGACAGCCTTCTGCTTGTTCTGGCTGCGCCGGAGCTTGGGTTAAAGCTTGACGGATCCGCAAAATACAGCTGTATCGATGTGGGTACGGGTGCAGGATTTCCGGGAATTCCGTTAAAGATCGCGTTTTCGGGACTGAAGATCACACTGCTTGATTCTTTAAATAAGAGAGTGGGATTCTTAAATGAGGTGATAGAGGCACTGGGACTTACGGATATTACGGCTGTCCATGGACGTGCCGAGGACTACGGACGCGATGCGAAATACCGGGAACAGTACGACATCTGCGTATCCAGGGCGGTGGCAAATATGTCCACCCTTTCCGAGTACTGTATCCCGTTTGTGAAAAAGGGCGGATATTTTATCCCGTATAAATCCGGAAAAGCTGACGAGGAGATTGCCCAGGCGAGATCTGCTGTGAAGAAGCTTGGCGGAGAGATGAAGGATATTATCGTAAAGGTTCTTCCGGAGACGGACGTGGAACGCACCTTTGTTCCGGTAAAGAAGATGGCGATCACAGCGAAGAAATATCCGAGAAAAGCGGGACTTCCGGGGAAGGAACCGTTAAAGTAAAGAAAAACAGAATAGTAAGAAAAGGAAAGAACTTCAGGATCTTGTGAGTATGGATCGTGAGGTTCTTTTTTTACACATTCGAAGGGTGAGCAGAAAAGTCAGGAAATGTTTCACGTGAAACATCTGAACTGAAGAATTCCCAAAATTGTTACAATTAAGTCATGACATTTTTGGTTTTCATATTTGTAAAACAAAGAAGCATGATGATTCACTATATGCTGATTTGGACGAAAAAAGCACTTTATAATAAGCAGGCTTCCGACAAAATTTTTTATCCAAGACAGAATGTGACTGAAAACTTTAAACTAAAATTAACAAGAGTCCTGTAACACGTAAATAAATCAGAGTTGATGGAAGATTTATGACTATTCGGGAGATATGTGCAATTGATGCACTGAATTATCGTAATGAATAAAGATTTATCATGCACAGCAGGAGTACCGCATAATGTACTTGATGTACCGGCCGTCGTAAATGATAGACCTGAAGATAAAATATTGATCGATGTGGTATATCTCGGTCGAGAAGACGCCAACATCTTTTGAAGTTAAGAAGAATTTCTGAAAATTAACTCTTGATAAAAGTTACTTGTAACTGTTCAGTCCCCTCACAGTTAAGCGCAAATTCCATTCCAGAGCAGCTCCGTGGATGGATTCTTGTGCTTTCAGGTCTATACTTTCTTAGTTTACGGTCCGCGCGGCAAGTGCGCAGATCTACAGAACAGGTACTAAAAAATCAAAAAAGATGCCGCTACTGTTTAGAAAGTAGTGGCATCTTTGCAAACACCGAAGAAATGTTTCACGTGAAACATTTTAACAGATCTGATTTGAAGTGTTAGTTGAAGAACATCTGGACCGTGGAACTGACTTCTTCAGGGTTCTCAATTTGAGGAAGATGTTTGGTGTTTGGAATTGTACTGGACTCAATGGCCGGGTTACATTTTGTATATTCTTTTATGATCAGATCGATATCCTGCTCAGCTTCGCCGCCGAGGATGTAGATACTGTTGTCAATTTTTTCCAGAGTCTTTGTAATATTACATTTTGTATAATTACACTGGACACTGGCGTAGACGGATTTCGGGGAGTCACCAAGGTGGGCGGACTCGTGATATTTGTCGATGTAATGCGGGTTAACATCATAAGGATTATAGAAGTAGCTTTCAGAGAAGGTTCTGGAGATAATACTTCTTGCGGACGCAAAGTTGTAGAGCAGTGTACCAATGATCGGAAGATCAAGGATAAACTTATAATACCTTGCGGATTTTCCTGGTATGTGGCTGCAGGAGAGCAGAGAATCCGGATTGATAAACATCATCTGCTCGAAAAGATCCGGATTGTATCCGCAAGCCATTGTCACGATAGGAGCGGACGCACCGGTAGCAAGAATGTTTGTGCGGCGTCCAATCTCGGATTTTACAAAATCGTTTAACAACTGCACATAGAGAAAATTTGTGTAAGTTAAATTTGGCTTCTCTGAACGTCCGCAACCTAAAAGATCTATGGTGTAGACAGTATAGTGCTCTTTTAAAAGTGGAATCAGAGAATCCCACTCACAGCTGCTGGACGCGTGAGTCAGGTCATGTACGAGAAGAAGTGGTTTACCAGTGCCGGTTTTTGTATAGTAGATATTGCCAAGTCTCCAACGATAGCAGCGCTGTTCCGGCTGAGCAAGAAGATTTCTTGAAATGGCAGACATCTTGATATATTTGTTAATCAGTGCTGTTCCGACTGTTGCACCGGCTGAGAGGAGAATAGCAGTGATGATTTTATTTTTAGCTTTCATAGTTCACCTCGGGTTTAGATGATGATGTTATAGAAATACAGTTTCAAGGGATTGAGAGAGGAGAATAGTGGTTTCATGACTATATTCCTATTTGACAACTCCTTATTATATTATAATATAATTGGTAATGAGATACAACAGGCGAAAATGTGAAATGTTTCTGAAGATAAATGTTTCACGTGAAACATAAAATGATGCTTGTATGATTTGCAAAAATGTTTCACGTGAAACATTTTTAATTTTATAAGGTAAAGCAATAGGAAAATAAGAAAAATTGTGTTATACTAAGTTACGCTAATGATCGGATGGGAAAGATTATCAAGATTCAAATGATAGAGAAAATCAGTAAATATGGTTAAAATGAGCTAAACCAGACTGATATGCGAAATAATTACAGGATAATAAAAGTAGAGCTGACCTGCAGAAAGGATAGAGGTATGGGACGTATTATTGCAATTACAAATCAAAAGGGTGGTGTCGGAAAGACGACGACTGCAATCAATTTATCCGCCTGCCTGGCTGAAGCAGGACAGAGGGTGTTGACTGTGGACTTTGATCCACAGGGAAATACAACAAGTGGACTTGGATTGGAAAAAGGAAATATTGACAATACTGTATACGAACTGCTGATGGGAGAATGCACCGTGGATGAGTGTATCAATCCAAGTGTGCAGGAACGTCTGGATGTGATGCCGTCGGATGTGGACCTTGCCGGAGCAGAGATTGAGCTTCTTGATATGGAAGAAAAGGAGAGCATTCTCAAGAAAAATATGGAACTGTTAGACGGAAAGTATGATTTTATTATCATTGACTGTCCTCCGTCCCTGAACCTTCTTACGATTAACGCACTGACTGCGGCCAATACAGTTCTTGTCCCGATCCAGTGTGAATACTATGCCCTGGAGGGATTAAGTCAGGTATTAAAAACGGTAAATCTTGTTCAGAAAAAGCTGAATCCATCTTTGGAAGTAGAGGGCGTTGTTTTTACAATGTATGATTCCAGAACAAATCTGTCTTTGGAAGTTGTAGAGAACGTAAAAGAACACTTGAATGAAAATATTTATAAGACAATTATTCCGCGAAATGTCAGACTGGCTGAGGCGCCGAGCTACGGCATGCCGATCAATCTTTATGACAGCCGATCATCAGGAGCGGAGAGCTACAGACTTTTAGCAGCGGAAGTCATCAGCAGAGGAGAAGAAATATAATGGCGAAGCGTGGATTAGGTAAAGGTTTAGGCGCGTTCTTCGGGGAAGAAGTCACAACTACGAAAGAGAACGCTGCAGAAAAAGTGAGCAGAAGTGAGAGAAAAGAACACCTGATGGTAAATCAGGGCACCACGAAAAATACGGAAAAAGATGGAACGGGGAAAAAGACGGACAGCAGTAAAACAGCAAAGACGGGCACGAATGCTGAAACGATCGTAGTCGAAAAGATCGTCGAGAAACCGGTGGAAAAAATTGTTGAGAAGATCGTCGAGAAGCCGGTCGAGAAAATTGTCGAGAAAATCGTAGAAAAACCGGTCGAAAAGATCGTGGAAAAGCCGATAGAGCAGACATTGAAGCTCAACCTGATTGAACCGAACAGCGAGCAGCCGAGAAAAAATTTTGATGAGGAAAGCCTTCAGGAGCTGGCGGATTCTATCAAACAATATGGAATCTTGCAGCCACTGATTGTCCAAAAAAAGGGAAATCATTATGAGATCATAGCCGGTGAGCGTCGTTGGCGCGCGGCAAAACTTGCCGGAGTCACAGATGTTCCTGTATTGATCCGTGAGTATGATAAGCAGCAGACTATGGAGATCGCGTTGATTGAGAATGTACAGCGTGCTGATTTAAATCCGATCGAAGAAGCACAGGCATTCCAGCAACTGATTCAGGAGTTTCATCTCACGCAGGAGGAGATTGCAAATCGTGTATCCAAGAATCGTGCGACGATCACAAACAGCATGCGCCTTCTGAAACTTGATATTCGTGTGCAGGATATGCTGGCAGAGGGAAAGATTTCCAGCGGGCACGCGAGAGCACTCCTGGGACTTGAAGAAGGTGAACGTCAGTATCAGGTAGCTGCAAAAATCATCGAGGAAAAATTAAGCGTACGTGACGTGGAAAAACTTGTCAAGATGATGAACCGTCCGCCGAAAGAAAAGAAACCGGAAAAGGGACCGGATATCGATCTCATCTACCGGCAGGTGGAAGACAAATTAAAGTCTATCATGGGTACGAAGGTCGTTATCAACCAGAAGGATAAAAATAAGGGTAGGATCGAGATCGAGTATTATTCCCAGGAAGAGTTAGAACGTCTGATCGAACTTATGGAGTCTTTAAGAGTGTAATAAATCAAACGAAAAGCACAGACACAAACGGAAGGACAGAAAACAGAAAATGGAAAACAGTATGTTATACAGTATCCCCATCGATCCAATGGTACTGATCGTCGGATTTTCAATCCTGTCATTGGTGTTATTGATCGTGGTGATCATTTGTATTGTAAAGCTCAATAAACTGTACCGAAGATATGATATCTTCATGCGAGGAAAAGACGCAGAGACACTGGAAGATACGATCATGGATATCATGGATGAGATGGAGGAGCTGCAGGAAAAAGATCGCTCCAGCAAGGATGCAATGAAACAGCTTTCCAGGCAGATCAAGTCCTCATTCCAGAAATTCGGATATGTTAAGTACAATGCATTCAAGGGCATGGGCGGCAATCTAAGCTTTGTTATCGCAATGTTAGACAACAAGAACAGTGGTTTCATACTGGACGTTGTACACAGCCGTGAGGGCTGTTATATCTACTTAAAAGAGGTAGAGGAAGGTGCGACAGAGGTTCTCCTTGGCGGTGAAGAGCAGGAAGCGCTGGAGCAGGCGCTGGGATACGTAAAACGTCCGACGATGGATGAGCGCCTCGCAATGAAGGAAAAGGCCGCAAACAGCAAGAAGAAAGAGTTAAAAAGCGGCTCAGGAGAGCAGGATATCGAGGTTCCGAGCAGTGAGCGCAAAAAGAGCGAGCGCATGAAGGAATTGAGAAAACGTCAGGCAGAGCGCCGTGAGAATGAGGAAGAACGTGTAAAAAAGTATGCTGACGCATACGATGTAGAAGAAGTTGAGATTGAGACAGATACCATCGGGAATTTTGATGCTCTGTCATATGATCCCGACGGTGAGGATAATAAAGGAGATTATTGATCCATATGCATAAATTTTTACGTGCAGCTGGTTTCAGCATGTATACAAAGAAAAAAGATATTGAAAAATTGCTGGATTTGCTGGAACGGCAGCCGTCAATGACACGATGTGTTCAGGTCGACGAGGAGAGCAATGTCTGCGAAATGCGTACAGAAGTTGCTCCGGGCCTTGGAATTTCAATCATCGGAGAACTGAACGAAGAGGGGAATTTCGAGCGGGAGTTTTACTTCCCGTATCAGGAGAGCCATATAATCGGATCCACGGAAGAGTGTTCCGTTCAGAGACATACGGAGAAAGAGACTTACTCCGGCATGGTGGATGAGAATAAGGTCGGTATCACATTGATCTTCTACATCCAGAATTTTCTGGAATTTAGGGAAAGAATGTTGGATAAAGAACATCACTCCAAGATTAGTTCCGTCTGCTTTTCCGGGATGTCCATCGGTGGAAAGATCCTTCTTCCGATCAAGAAGAGCCAGAAACAGATCCAAAAGGCAAAGGTTGCTGCGAAAAACCGCAACAGTCTGATTGAGGCCGCAAAAAATGGGGATGAGGACGCCATGGAGAGTTTGACCATCGAGGATATCGATCTTTACTCCCAGATTTCCAGAAGAGCCATGAAGGAGGATCTCTACTCTATTATAGACTCCTGTTTCATGCCTTGCGGAGTGGAATGTGACCAGTATTCTGTCATCGGAGAAATTGAAGAAGTTGAAAAAATCCGAAATATTTACACAAAAGAGGAAATTTATCGTATGAAGATTGAGAGCCACGATCTGGAGTTTGTGGTCTGCATCAACAGTAAGGACCTCTTAGGTGAACCACAGCCGGGCCGTCGTTTTAAAGGACAGATCTGGATGCAAGGGACTCTGAAGCTGGAAGACATTATAAGAAAACAGGGAATAAAATAGGTTATAAAATAAAAGCCATCAGGGCACAGAATCTCAGATTACGGACTGTGCGCGATGGCTTTTAGCTTTTCAGTACAGCTTTTCGTGTGAAGTGAAGCTTTGATGTCTTGACTTTCAGGGTGTTGTTTGTTAAGATATATAATGTAGCTTTTTTAAGTTGCGTGTTTCTGTGGATTCGCCAGACGAAAGCGGATGAGTTCATAAAGTTGGTTACCGTGACCGAAAAGGCTGAAAAGCCCGAAAATACGGCATTTGTTCCCATAGTTAAATGGATATAACAAGCGCC
>OGCN01002102.1_pt1 | contig 22957 bp, 24 predicted proteins | sample 1570181 | NCBI WGS metagenome assembly OGCN01 (sample SAMEA4370584, study PRJEB24528) | human gut metagenome | reverse complement strand
ATTAATTTACAAGATATTATGATGTGAAATTTTGAGATATAACTAAATTTACCAGTTCATTTATCAAATTCGGTTTCATGGTATTTTCTAAGTTGATTATAAATTTCATTAATGCAATTGCTGTCAGCACCACTAATATTTTCCGTCTCTCTAAATTGTCTATATGCCTCTTTTACAACATTCTTGTCAACTTGGAGAAGCATTTCTACTGAATTAGTAACCTCTGAACTTGTTTTAATAAACTCTTCTATTCTGTCTAAAGAACGGTATCTTACATTTGATGCTAAATTACGTCTGTCGTATTCCTCAGTTACAAGCTTTTTCAGTTCTGTCCATTTCATAATTTTCTAATATTAAATGTTTCTATTATAAAAACTTAGACTTTGGTCTATATACAAAGAATCATCATTTATCACCTGTTCACGATTAATAACGCTTAATATTTTATCTTTTAGACTTTCACATTTATGTGTAAAATAATTCCGATCAAGATAAGCCTATCATGCGAAAAAACTATATAATGAGTTTGATTAATATAACACAAATGAACATCAAATTAAATCGCATCAGACTTATTAAGTTTAAATTAATTCAGTTTTACAAAAATAAGCAATTTATCACCAATAACAAAAAATCTCCATAATAACTTACATTTTCCAACAACTAACCTTTATAAACGACATGTTTTGTCGTTCTAACAACATATATTTGCAAAAAATCATACAAAGACATGAAAAAATTCAACGTTATAGCAAGGTTACTGCTTATAATAAGAAGGCTGAAAAGAAACAGATTTGTATCGTCAGAAGCACTATTAGACTATATTAATAAGGAAATGAGAATAAGAGGTGAATATGACAACATATCACAAAGGACTCTGCAAAGAGATTTCGCACTTATCAGAGAAACATTCGGAATAGAAATATCACACAGGAAAGGTGCAGGACATTATATAGACGAAGAATATCACGACCCGAATAACTACTACGACACTCTCCTAAATGATTTCGACCTGCTGTGTGCCCTTGATGCTGATACTGGAAAAGATAAATACATCCTTGCCGAACATCACCGCCCATCCGGAAACAACTACCTGCCTGAATTAATTTACGCTACAAAAGAATCCAGACTGATAGAATTTGATTACACTCTTGTAAGGCAAAACAACAAAATAATACACAAATGCCTAAGACCATATTTCCTGAAAGAATCCAACCAAAGATGGTACATCATTGGCTACGACGGCAATGTATTGAAATCTTTCGGAGTGGAAAGAATGCAAAACCTGACAGTAAAAATGGACTGCAAATTCAAAAGGGAAGAAATCAATGCCGACGAACTGTTTAAAGATTGCTACGGTATATGGAGTCAGACGGATATGCCGGTGGAAGACATAGAGGTGGAATACAACGCATTGGACGGAGCTTTTGTCAAAACACTACCTATACATCATTCGCAGAAAATAATTTATGAGAATGAAAACACGGTAAGAATAGGATTAAAGCTAAAGGTAACCAACGACTTCGTGATGGAACTTCTCTCGCGAAGTAACTCGCTGAAAGTGATTAAACCGGAATCGCTGAGACAAAGGATAAAAGATATTTACACGGAAGCATTAAAACGTAATTCATAATATGGAAAGCATCAGATCATTACTCGGAATAATATTAATGATTATCATAATCGTAATAGCTGGAAGTATAGCACCATGGCTGCTCTTAATATTCATACCGTACCTAATTTACCTTGCTTTTGAAAGAGAAAAAAGATTGAAAGAAGTCAATAATCTGCTTGAAAGCGAATTCAAAGGAAAAACCACACAAGAGATAGAAGCTATGCGTATATCACTGATAAACATCATGAACAATCCTTATTCCACACAGATAGAAAAAGATAATGCAAAACACGCAATTAAATACATAGAAGAACATTTTTATAACAACAAATAGCCATGAATACAAAAAAAGACTTGGAAGCCCTTGGATTCAAGGGATTTATCGCTGTTAAAGATTTACAGAATGACACTTCCGCCATACCTCGAACAAATGGTGTATATGCGGTAGTAAGATTATGCAAAAGCCAACCTACATTTTTAAAGAAAGGCACAGGCGGTTTCTTCAAAGACAGAAATCCAAATGTTGATATACTGACTTTAGAAGAGAAATGAGTGGACGGAACAGAGATACTATACATAGGAAAAGCCGGAGGTGGTACATCATCAAGTACTCTATACAAAAGAATTAAACAATATCTCGACTTTGGCAACGGAAAGAAAGTCGGCCACTGGGGCGGACGATATATATGGCAGCTTCAGGACTCTGACGATTTATATTTCTGTTGGAAAGAGACACAGACCGGAAACCTGCCAAGAGAGGAAGAGACAAGCCTTATTACCATCTTCAAAGAATCGCATGAAGGAAAACTTCCTTTCGCTAACCTTACAGAATAACAAGCTATAATAACCAAATACAGTATAAAATCCGATAAACATCTTATGTCTGTTTATCGGATTTTTTTGAAAACACATATTATTGCATTAAAAAATTGCAAACCTTACCATAAAAAAGTATTTTTGCCATGAATAATTCTATAAACCACAGTGTGGTTTATAGAAACTACACTGTAATTTTTACAAACCACACTGTGGTTTGTAGAAACACAACTTTTATTTACAGATAATAAAAGCATAAAACAAACTTTATTACAGCAAGCAAATAACTTTTCATACTAACAAAGTAAACTTATACAGACTATGGCAAAATACGTGATGCAGGAAATGAATAATCTGCATAAGGAAGGAGAAACGCTACTCTACCCAAGAATGGTGATAGACGGCTGTTGCGAAACCGAAGAACTGGTGGAGATGATTACCAAAGGCTCCACACTGAGAAAAGGCGAAGTTATGGCAGCTTTGCAACTGGTAGCAGACGGAATGGCTTCGATGATGGCACACGGCCGTTCGGTACGGCTTGAAGGTATAGGCCTGTTCACTCCAAGCCTGTCATTAAAGGACGGAAAGGAAAGAGAAGACACTGAAGGCGACTCTCCACGACGCAACGCGCAAAGTATAGAAATAGGCGGCATAAACTTCCGTGCGGAAAAGACACTCGTAAGAGATACAAACATGCAGTGTAACCTGCAGAGACAGAAGGGTGACTGGCGATGCAACAGATCGAAATTCTTGCCCGAAGAAAGGTTATCCATCGCGCTGAATTATCTTGAAACAAACCACTCCATGACAGTTGCCGAATACAAACAACTGACAGGACTAAGCCATACTACCGCCGGAAAAGAGCTAAAGAAATGGGCGGCTACACCCAATTCCGGTATATATTTCAAGGGCAAAGGCTCTCACAAGATTTATATAAAGAAGAATCAGGATAATATATAAAAAACACATAGCCAAGTCCGCGACAGGATTTGGCTATGTGTTTAAAAAAGTAAGACAATTATCAACGTACTATATTATAACTTCCGGCAACATATTCTTTCGGCTCGGATTCACCCGGTACAGTTACAGAAGCTGTACAGCCTTCAGGAATGGTAAACTCCCATATCCATTTATCGCCTTCATACCTCCACGCACTCTTGATAAGTCCTGAGGCCGAATTATATACAGCGTTGACAGAACCTAACCTCTTGTCCGGTACAGGTTTCATAATAATATGTCGGAAACCAGGATTGGAAGGATCGGAAGCTATACCGGCAACACTCTCCCAAATCCACTCGCAAACAACACCGTATGCGTAATGATTGAAACTGTTCATTCCTCTCGGTCCCATACCTTTTTCAATCATATAGCTATTCCATCGTTCCCAGATTGTAGTAGCGCCATTATCAACAGAATATAGCCAGCTCGGATTTTTTCTCTGAAGGAGTAATTCCCATGCTATATCCGACATTCCGTTTTCCGTAAGTACAGGCATAAGGATTGATGTTCCGAGGAATCCTGTCTGAAGACAATTACCGTGGTCGGCAAAATTTTTCCTTAAACGGATTATCATGTCATCTTTAGCCTTACCTTCCACTATACCGTTCTTCAGAGCAAAAAGCGCGGGTGTCTGCATTGTATTGAGAACAGAAGTCTTAAATTCTCCATTGGCATTAAGGAACTTATTTCTGATATATGCTTTTGCCTCTGAAACCATATTTTCATAACGTGAAGCGTCTCTACCGGTAGCGACAGCCATATCACGCATCATACCGGCATCAATTACCCAATATGAGGCACTAAGGTAGTTCCAATAGTCTATGGCATCGGGCAGAGGGGTACGCTTACCTTTCGCGTCTTTATGGAACGCTCCACCTCCACAACTTTCCAACGGTTCATAACTAAGCCAGTCTGCCCACTGATAATTTCTGTTCTCCTCTTTCAGTAGATTATGGTCATAACGGGTTTCATTGACGTGATTCATATATTTTTCCATTGAATCCCAACAACTGTTTATTATATCGGTATCTCCATATTGTTTCCAAACGGTCCATGGAACTATTATTCCGGCATCAGCCCAACCAACTCTCATCATCTCACCGCCATACTGCGCCAATGGGGCCACACCAGGAAAACCACCTGTCGCGCTCTGTGTATCCATCATGTCGCGCATCCATTTATGAAAGAATGAAGACGTATTGGCAAAGAAAGAACCTGTTTCCGCAAAGACCTGGGTATCTGCCGTCCAACCCAAACGTTCATTACGTTGTGGGCAATCGGTAGGCACTGAAAGATAGTTTGAACGCTGTCCCCACAATGTATTGGAAATCAATTTATTGACAAGTTCATTTCCTGTCGTGATGGTTCCAATTTCCATCTCTTTTGAAATTGAAGTTACGGGTACCGACTTTATGCTGTTTATACAAACCTTATCTGACGCGGAAATTGATACAAAACGATAGCCGAAAAACGTATTGCGCGGACAGTATTACACATCTGAGCCGGAACCCGCAAAAATATATTTAAGTTTCATACCACTGTCCGGTGTCCTCAAATTCAAGCGATGCACACTACCTTCAGGACCGTCCATACCACGGCTTTTCAAACCATTTCCGTCATTCAGAAGTTCTGAAGGGAAACACTCAAGAACAGTTCCTTCTGCCGCACTGAACACAAATGAAGGAACGGCAGCGCAATTCTGACCAAAATCAATGACAAGATTTTCGCCGGGGTTGACTGTCATCGGCTCACCCGCCTTGTATTCTCTTTCAATAATGACCTTTCCGTAAGCGTCATCACTCTCGCCTGTTACGCCTTTCCATACGTATGCCTTAACAGGAGAGAGAACAAGGTCCGGACGAAAATATATTTCACCGGCATTGGAAGGCAATATTTCTCCTCTGAACTCGGTATTTATCTCCGGAGTTGACAATTTTTCGGGAGTTTCATAACCGGGCTTTATGCGCGCGTCATACTCCTCACCGCCGAATATTGAGGCATGAGTAACAGGTCCGGCTATACCGGCTTTCCAATCATCAGTATTAGTTCCGAACAGTTCCTTGCTCCCATCATCGTATGTCAGCTCAAGAACTGAACAGAAAGCACATTTTTCTCCAATCATTCCTTCGTGACCGCCCGGTGTAATAATCTTATCCGCCCACCAGCCCGGCGTTACCTGTGCTGAAAATATATTCTCATCACCCTTGTCGGTATTCATAGCTCCGGTAACATCATAAGTAAACGATAATTTCGTTTTTTCATAATGTGTAAACCCTGGCTTTAATATCTCATTTCCTATTATCTCACCGTTAATATAGATATCATAAACACCCAATCCCGTAGTCATCCAACGTGCGGCCACCACATCCTTACTGTTTTTTACAGAAGAAAGGAACCAGCTTGCGCCGTCGGCAGACCTTGTACCATTCGTGACCTTACCTGTCACCACCGGAGCATTGACAACAGAAATCCATGATGAAGAATCCCACGCAGAAGTATCCATCGCGTCAACACGACAAACATCATTCCCCTTTTTACTCTCGCAACCAACTGTGCACAAAGACATTCCGACAATGATATACGGAACACTTTTCTTAAAGAAATTTGTTTTCATATAAATAAATAGATTATTGAGTTATAACGCAAACTTACGGAATTTCTTTTTCATTGTCAATCTCTTTATCAAAACTTATCACAAATATCCATAATTGGGCGGAACTTTGAAATATTTTATGTACCTTTGGACTTCGGTATAAAAAATAACATAAAACTGCTTATATGGAAAATAGAAGTTTAGTTACAATTGCCGGACATTCCAAGGAGAAAATACTTTACCTTCTGGAAATGGCAAGAGAATTTGAGAAGAAGCCGAACCGTAGCCTTCTGGACGGAAAAATAGTGGCAACACTGTTTTTTGAGCCATCTACCCGTACACGCCTCAGTTTTGAAACAGCCGCAAACCGCTTGGGCGCAAAAGTAATAGGATTTACTGACCCGAAGGTGACAAGTTCATCGAAAGGCGAAACGCTGAAGGATACCATAATGATGGTGAGTAACTATGCGGACATAATAGTTATGAGACACTATCTGGAAGGTGCGGCAAGATATGCCAGCGAAGTGACAAAAGTGCCTGTAGTAAATGCCGGAGACGGAGCGAACCAGCATCCTTCGCAAACCATGCTGGACTTATATTCCATATACAAGACTCAGGGAACTCTGGAGAACCTGAACATCTACATGGTGGGAGACTTGAAATACGGTCGTACCGTACATTCACTGCTTATGGCCATGCGCCATTTCAATCCTACATTCCATTTCATCGCGCCTGACGAGCTGAAAATGCCGGAAGAATACAAGATTTACTGCAAGGAGCATAATATCAAATATGTGGAACACACGGAGTTCAACGAAGATGTCATAGCAGACGCCGACATCCTCTACATGACACGCGTGCAGAGGGAACGCTTTACAGACCTGATGGAGTACGAAAGAGTTAAAGATGTATATATTCTGAACAACAAGATGCTGGACAAGACACGCCCCAACCTGCGTATCCTGCACCCGCTGCCACGAGTGAACGAAATAGCTTACGACGTGGACGAGAACCCTAAGGCTTACTACTTCCAGCAAGCACAAAACGGACTGTACGCCAGACAGGCAATACTCTGCGACGTTTTGGGAATCACGCTGGATGACGTGAAAGCCGACACAGATAAATAATAACAGGATATAAACATGAAATGATTATGAACGAGAAAAAAGAACTCCAAGTGGCCGCACTAGAAAACGGCACTGTTATAGACCATATACCGTCCGACAAACTTTTCACAGTAGTCTCCCTGCTGAACCTGAAGGACATGGACAGCAATATCACTATAGGATATAACCTTGAGAGCAAGAAACTAGGCAAAAAGGGTATTATAAAAATAGCTGACAAATTTTTCACAGACGAAGAAATCAACCGTATCTCTGTAGTTGCGTCAAACATCAAGCTGAACGTGATAAGAAATTATGCGGTTGTGGAAAAGAAAGAAGCAATCATGCCTGACGAACTGAAAGGTATTGTGAAATGCAACAATCCTAAATGTATCACAAACAACGAGCCGATGCAGACATGGTTCCACGTGACAGACAAGGAGAAAGGACTGTTGAAATGTCATTACTGCGAAAAAGAACAGCAGAAGGACAATATTAAACTTATTTGATAATGAAGCAGGACTGGAAACCCGGAACAATGGTTTATCCGCTTCCTGCCGTAATGGTGAGTTGCGGCAGTTGTGAAGAAGAATATAATATAATTACTGTAGCGTGGGTAGGTACTATATGTACCAACCCACCTATGTGTTACATATCGGTAAGGCCGGAAAGGCACTCCTATCCTATTCTGAAAAAGAATATGGAATTTGTGATAAACCTTACCACTAAAGATATGGCATATGCCACAGACTGGTGCGGAGTGAGATCGGGCAAGAACTTCAACAAGTTCAGCGAAATGAAACTAACACCGGGAAAAGCATCTGTGGTCAATGCTCCCATTATAGAAGAATCACCACTCTGTATAGAATGCAGGGTAAAAGAAGTGATATCACTGGGATCGCACGATATGTTCATAGCCGATGTGGTAAACGTTAAAGCCGACGAGAAATACCTAAATTCGGAAACAGGTAAATTCGAACTTGCACAATCCAACTTATTGGTGTATGTGCATGGCGGATATTATTCTTTGGGTGAAAAAATAGGTAAATTCGGATGGTCGGTCGAAAAGAAGAAATAAGCCGACAATGAGACATATACTTATATATATATTTTCTGTTGTAATGATTGCATGCAGTTCACAGCTGTATGCACAAGATATCATGCGACATGAGAAAAAGCAGAGAGTTAGTATAGGTATTAAAGGGGGATTTAACTCCACTATGACATTTACAGACGAAATATCATATGGAGACCAAGACATTACAGACATACAGAACAACTACAAGGTGGGATATATTGCCACTCTTTTCACACGAATAAATCTGATAAAAAAGCACTTCATACAACCGGAAATTTCGTATGCCGTTTCACATGGAAGTATAAGCATGAGCAATCTGCGCGAAAATGCAACCATACTTGAAGACAATGCCCTGATTAAAACAAAAATATCGTCATTGGAGGTTCCAATTCTGTACGGATATAAATTTATTGATTCATATCCATACGGGATGTCGTTCTTTCTTGGGCCTAAAATAGCATGGACAATAAAAAAACAAAGCTACAGCGAGTACTCTGGTTTCTACCAGAAAAATATCGTTGAACATATAAAACCTATAAACTACAGCGCAGTACTTGGCATAGGAGTCAATATATCAAATATATTCTTTGACTTCAGATATGAAATAGGATGCAACAATATCACCAAGTCTGTTTCATATGATCACGCATCTACTCCGGAACCATATAACGAAAAGGAAATTACGCTTAAAAGACGTAAAAACATTCTGAGTTTCTCTGTAGGTGCAATATTTTAATACGGGAAAAACCATTTACAAACAAATAAATTATTCACAACTATGAAAAGAGATGATTTAATTTTCGGAATTATAGAAAAAGAACACCAGCGTCAGCTTAAAGGTATAGAACTGATTGCATCGGAAAATTTCGTCAGCGACCAGGTAATGGAAGCTATGGGATCATGCCTTACTAACAAATATGCTGAAGGATATCCAGGAAAAAGATATTACGGAGGTTGTGAAGTAGTTGACCAGAGTGAACAGATAGCTATTGACAGACTAAAACAGATTTTCGGAGCTGAATGGGCTAACGTACAGCCACACTCAGGAGCACAGGCTAATGCTGCAGTATTTTTGGCAGTATTGAACCCTGGCGACAAGTTTATGGGACTTAACCTTGCTCACGGAGGACATCTGTCACATGGTTCTGCCGTAAACACATCAGGAATACTTTATACTCCATGCGAATATAACCTGAACAAGGAAACAGGAAGAGTTGACTACGACCAGATGGAAGAAATCGCTCTGAGAGAAAGACCGAAACTCATCGTAGGTGGAGGCTCTGCATATTCAAGAGAATGGGACTATAAGAGAATGAGAGACATTGCTGACAAGGTAGGCGCATTGCTTATGATTGACATGGCTCATCCTGCAGGACTTATCGCTGCCGGTTTGCTTGACAACCCAGTGAAATATGCTCATATCGTGACTTCTACTACTCACAAGACATTGCGTGGCCCTCGTGGTGGTGTCATCATGATGGGTAAGGACTTCCCTAACCCATGGGGAAAGAAAACTCCTAAGGGTGAAATCAAGATGATGTCACAATTATTGGATTCGGCTGTATTCCCAGGTATTCAGGGTGGTCCGCTGGAACATGTAATAGCAGCCAAAGCTGTTGCATTCGGCGAATGTCTGCAGCCTGAATATAAGGAATATCAGATGCAGGTTAAGAAGAATGCTGCTGCATTGGCACAGGCTCTTATGGACAGAGGATTCACTATCGTATCAGGTGGTACTGACAACCACTCAATGCTTGTCGATCTGAGAACAAAATACCCAGACCTTACAGGTAAAGTAGCTGAAAAGGCTTTGGTATCTGCTGATATCACAGTTAACAAGAATATGGTTCCATTTGACACTCGTTCTGCTTTCCAGACTTCGGGAATCCGTCTTGGTACACCAGCAATCACTACACGCGGTGCAAAGGAAGATTTTATGTACGAAATAGCCGAAATGATAGAAACAGTTCTTTCAAATGTTGACAACGAAGAAGTGATAGCATCTGTAAGAGCAAGAGTAAACGAAAAGATGAAAAACTACCCTATTTTCGCTTATTAAAAGAAATCAATAAAAAAATCAATGTCCGATGTAAACAAATTATATCGGACATTTGTATATATGGATATAACTAAACAATCAATTTAAATTACAATGACAAATTACAAACATGTAGCTTTAATTCTATCTGCCGGAATTTTGATGGGCAGCTGCGGTATGAGCAATACTGCTAAAGGTGGTATGATTGGCGGTGGCAGTGGAGCCGCTTTAGGAGCCTTAATCGGCGGATTGGCAGGAAATGGAAAAGGTGCAGCAATCGGCGCTGCTGTAGGTGCTGCCGTTGGTACAGGAGCCGGAGTACTGATTGGAAAGAAGATGGACAAGGCGGCTGAAGAAGCAGCTAAAATAGAAAACGCACAAGTGGAACAGGTGACAGACAACAATGGCCTGCAAGCTGTAAAAGTTACTTTTGCTTCCGGAATATTATTCAGTACCAGCAGCTCAACATTAAGTGCATCAGCAAAAAGTTCATTAACTGATTTTGCAAACAATGTACTCAAACAGAACCCTAACATGGACGTGGTAATCTATGGGTACACAGACAACACTGGATGGAAAAACTCTACAGCTGCTGAAAGCGTACAGAAAAACATTGAACTATCAAAGCAACGTGCGGCAAGCGTTTCGGGTTATCTTCTGGCTTGTGGCGTATCAGGAAACCAAATAAAAGCAGTAGAAGGACTTGGTGAAGAAAATCCTGTTGCCAGCAACAATACAGAAGCTGGACGTCAGGAAAACAGACGTGTTGAAATTTATATGTATGCCAGTGAAGAAATGATCAAACAAGCCGAAAACGGTACACTTCAATAATAAAAAAAGTTGTTCAGGATAACCTGAACAACTTTTTTTATTTTACTCTTATCACCCTTACCCCGGTATGTTTTTTCCTGTCTTTCAGATACTCATAAAGTGACATACGGTCAATAACAACCCTACCATACAAAGATGAGGCATGAAGAAGATGGATATTACCATCAACCCAAATTGCAAATCCCAAATGCAATACGTCAAGACCGTCTATATTAGTGGTTAGAGCAAGTATATCACCATTACATATATCAATATTATTATATGTCTTCAGGTAATCCTTTGGGATGTAAGGCATATCATAATTTCTCCATTTTTCCTCTATACGCAACATTTCACTTACCGATAATGAATCTCCTTTCAAATGACGGTACAACAAGGGATGCTTTGTCATATAATTTATAGAGAAATGTCTTTGCGAGTGATTACTACGAGATGTAACCTCATACAAAATTCCTTTTTTTTCATTATCAGCCACCCAGTCTGAAAAATAATGCAGTCTTGACGAATATCCTTTTATCACTCCATCACGATATCTGATTTTGGTGAGCGCTTTTTTAAAATCATCATATCCGCCATGCTCTATCTTTGAAGCCAGATACATTGCCAGTACGGTTTCTACATATGTAGTGCAATCTACCGAATCAGTCCGCACAACCAGACTTTCATTTTCATTGACATCCAATGTCCCTCCACAATAAGGTATCCCAATCATACTCCTTGCAAAGAACATTATTCTATCTGCATCTGACTTTAAATCGGCCTTTGCACTGTTCTCTATTATACTGTCAACAAATAATGAATCGTGACTTATGGAGAAAGCCGGATTGGCAAGCAATGATATTACAATGAAAATAAAAAGCTGTTTATTTATCATCTACAGGTTCCCCTTTCAAAATAGGTAATGTGATTTTATACTTGACTGCTATTATACGAACTATAAAGACTGTAGCTCCGCAAGCTATTTGCGAAATATAGCTTTCAAAACCTACAATAGAACATAACCATAAAACGATTCCACCTACCACGCATGCCATGGCATATATTTCCTTTCGGAATATAAGCGGAATTTCATTGATGAAAACATCACGAATGACTCCACCGGCAGCACCTGTAATGCTTCCCATGATTATCGCTACCCAAAACGAATATCCTAAATCAAGACTTTTTGTAGCACCTACCACTGTAAACAATGCCAAACCTATACTGTCGAATATAAAAAATGTATTATTAAGATGTATAAGATATTGACGAAACAGTATGACAAAAAACATTGCCAAAGCCGTACAGATAAGATACATAGGATCGATCATCCAGGCAGGGGTTACATCTAGAAGCAAGTCACGTAATGTACCACCGCCAATAGCCGTTGCAAGACCAACCACATAAGCGCCAAACCAGTCAAAACTTTTTGCAGAAGCCAATCTGATACCACTTATTGCAAAAGCAAAAGTTCCTATAAAATCAAGTATCTCAACAAAAGATGGAATTTCAAACATATATAATTACAAATTATAAAAATCACCATGTATAATTCAAACCAAAACTAAACAGTTCCTGCAGCTGGAAATAACTTTCATCAGGCTCTTTGGTTACCCCATCGTCATATCTTGCGTGAACAAACAGTTTTGTAGATAAGTACTTATTCACTACAAACGTGAAAGTATTTTCCCATTCACTGAACACCTTCTCGTAATTGGTTGTATAAGAGAATTTCGATTCCCACAATAATGACGGGATAATTTTCCATGTCAAAGTGGCATTAATACGCGAACCTAATACATTTTCACGCTTATGACCTTCTTCGATATTAAATTTCGTAGGATCTACCTTATCACTCCTTACACTATACAAAGTGTAGTTTATAGGGTTAAGCAGTACAGACAAATCTACTTTTCCATCTTTTACAAACTTATAGTCCATACCAAGACCAATGTTAAGAGTAGCCGGTGAAAGTAAAGCAGATACCAGATCGTCCGAATTAGTAGCGTAGTTTGAGAAGAACTGTGTCTGGAATTCACCAGAGAGTGTATAATACCAATTTTGTATCGCCTTATATCCCAACTTAGATGTAAGACGCAGCAAGTCGTTGTTGGCTTTATATGTATGTACCGTATCGGATGGCGCTGTTATAAATCCGAGCTTCCATTCCAATTTTGTTTCAAACTGTGTTTTCTGCTTATCATCGTATTTTACCTGCCATGTAAATCCGGAAACAAGCGATTTAGTACTTTCACCTCCTTTATACCAGTTTTCAGAAATATAGTTTTGTGAGAACTGAAGATATCCGTTTCCTCCATATGACCAGAAATTAGGCTTCAACACCAATAATTCAGAATCAGACATTTGATCAAAACCGGCATTGTTCTGTATCAGACTTATGATATTATCTTCACGATGCGCTGAAGTCATGTCTTCGGAAGACATAAAATCAAGTCCTCTCAAGCTAGTCTCGTTCTTTTTTACCAATTGCGGATATTGCACATAAAAATCAAGCAACTGTCTATTGATACGTCTATCTACCTCGGATGATATCTGCATATGAGGCATACCGATTTCCAACATTGACGCCTTACGCAAAGAGTCATTCACAAGTATATCTCGCGGGAACCACGAATCAATGCTTGAAGCCTGATCAAATGACTTGGAATAATATGTAAGAGGCACTACGAATTTATAATAATCAGACTTCATATCTATCTCCGACAACGAGAGATAAATATCATCCCATCTTTCTTGTGCCCATTCCGAATATTTTCTGTAGTCAGAATATATTTTATTGAGTTCTATAACCGACTTTGGAATAACCACAACAGGCTTTTGCGGAACGACTTTCTTGGCGATTGTATCTGATTTCTTAACCAAAACAGTGTCAACATTTGACTTCAACAAAGAATCAGCCTTTATTGAATCAATCGCCAATGTATCATTGTTTATACTATCTTTTACTTCCTTAAATATGGTTGTATCATTCAACAATAAATCAATATCAATTACAGAATCAGGAGAAAGAGTAATGATTGAATCCTGCACCATAGAATATCCTTTTAAATCTGAAGCAAAAGAATAATCAAATAAAAAACTATTAACAAATAGAGATGCCAATAATAATAAAACAGTTAATGATTTCATCGTTATATTTTTGTGTTTAAACTTATCGCAAAAATACAAATATTTCTTTTATACTATATTATATATCATGGAAATATGTAACAAGAATGAAACTTCTTGCACAATTAATAATGTTTTGCCTTTTTACTCCTTGACTTTCGGCTTTTTTTTATAAATTTGCACACTTGTAGAAATATTTCTTATTGAATCAAATTTTTAAACATACATTATTGTGGCAGAAACAAAGTACATTTTCGTAACAGGTGGTGTTGCCTCTTCATTAGGTAAAGGTATCATTTCATCTTCAATAGGTAAATTGCTGCAAGCAAGAGGCTACAGCGTGACTATCCAAAAGTTCGACCCGTACATAAACATTGACCCGGGTACTCTGAATCCGTACGAGCACGGAGAATGCTACGTTACAGTTGACGGACATGAAGCCGATCTTGACCTTGGACATTATGAACGTTTCCTTGGTATCCAGACTACTAAGGCCAACAACATTACCACAGGACGTATTTACAAAAGCGTAATTGACAAAGAACGTCGCGGTGACTATTTGGGAAAGACTATACAGATTATCCCTCATATCACTGATGAAATTAAACGTAATGTTAAATTACTTGGTAACAAAAACCAGTTTGATTTCGTTATAACAGAAATTGGTGGTACTGTAGGTGATATCGAATCATTGCCATACCTTGAAAGTATCCGTCAGTTGAAGTGGGAACTTGGCAGAAACGCCTTGTGTGTTCACCTGACATACGTTCCTTATCTTGCTGCTGCCGGCGAATTGAAAACAAAACCGACACAGCACTCTGTAAAAGAACTTCAGTCTGTAGGTATCCAGCCTGATATTCTCGTATTACGTACAGAACATGAACTGAGCCTTGGATTGAGAAAGAAAGTAGCATTGTTCTGCAATGTTGACGAGAATGCTGTAATCCAGTCAAAGGATATGCCTACAATCTACGAAGTTCCTCTCCGCATGCAGGAACAGAAACTTGATGTTACAATTCTTGAAAAGATGGGATTGCCTGTAGGCGAAACACCTAGCCTTGGTCCTTGGAAAGACTTCCTGAACCGCAGATACAACGCTACAGAAAAGGTAAGAATTGCATTGGTCGGCAAATACGATTTGCAGGATGCTTACAAATCTATTCTTGAAGCATTGTCACAGGCTGCTACTTACAACGACCACAAGGCAGACATTCATTTCGTGAACAGTGAAAAGCTTACTGATGACAATATTGCCGAAGCTCTGAAAGACATGGACGGTGTTATCATCTGCCCGGGATTCGGACAGCGCGGTATCGAAGGTAAATTTGTTGCAATCAAATATTGCCGTACACACAATGTTCCTACATTCGGTATTTGCCTTGGTATGCAGTGTATGGCTATCGAATTTGCAAGAAACGTACTTGGCTACGAAGATGCAAACAGCCGTGAAATGGACGAAAAGACTCCTCACAATGTTATTGACATCATGGAAGAACAGAAATCTGTTACTAACATGGGTGGAACAATGCGTCTTGGAGCTTATGAATGTGTACTCGACAAAGATTCAAAAGCATATGAAGCTTACCAGAGCGAACACATTCAGGAACGTCACCGTCACCGCTATGAGTTCAACAATGACTACAAGGAAGAATATATTAAGGCAGGAATGAAGTGTACAGGTATCAACCCTGAATCAGATTTGGTTGAAATCGTAGAAATACCTGCTCTGAAATGGTTTGTAGGTGTTCAGTTCCACCCTGAATACAGCAGTACTGTTCTGAAACCACATCCATTGTTCTTGTCATTCATTAAAGCAGCTATTGAAAAGTAATTAATAAACTACTAAGAAAAAATGGATAAAAACACGTTAGTAGGCTTCGTCTTGATTGGAGCTGTTATAATTGGTTTTGGTATATATAACACTCCTAATCAGGAAGAAAGAGCTCGTGCGCAACATTATCAGGATTCTATACAGCAAGTAATCAAGCAGAAAGAAGAGCTGATGCAGAAACAGGAAGCCGCAGCCGAACAAAAGGCTATGATGGTTGACTCTACTTCTATCTTCTTTAATGCTACAAAAGGAACTGAACAATTCATTACTTTGAGTAATGATCTTATTGATTTGACAATATCAAATAAGGGAGGACGTGTCAGTAAAGCTGTATTAAAGGAATATAAAGACCAGAAGAAAGAACCGCTTGTACTGTTCGACGGTACTGACGCTTCGTTAAATATCGGATTAGAAGGCAAAAATGAAAATATCATGAGTAGCCAGATGTATTTCGATGCAACAAACGTAACAGACAGTACAGTAACAATGCGACTGAACGCCGCTAATGGCGGTCATCTGGATTTCTGCTACAAGCTTATTCCAAATTCATACATGGTGAACTTTACAGTACAGGCTACAGGAATGCAGAATTTCTTCTCGCCTTCTGTCAAGACCATGACTATCGACTGGAAGCAGAGAGCACGCCAAATGGAGAAGGGTTATACTTTCGAACAGCAGTACACTTCTTTGACATATAAGCCTGTAGATGACAACTTCGACAATCTTGACAAGGCTAAGGATGAAAAAGAATCCATCAAAGAAGTTCTTGACTGGGTAGCTTTCAAAAACCAATACTTCTCATGCGTGTTCATGGCTGAGAAAAATTTTGAGAACGCTACATTGGAATCGAAAATGGAACAGAAAGGCAGCGGCTACATGAAGAACTATCATGCAGACATGCAGACTGCTTTCGACCCTACAGGTGCGCAGCCAAGCAACTTCCAGTTCTATTTCGGACCTAACCACTTCAAGACTCTCCTTGCAAGCAACGATTTGAGTTTTGCAGACAAAGATCAGGAACTTGAAGACCTGGTTTATCTGGGATGGCCTATTATCCGCTGGATAAATCGCTGGTTCACAATCAACCTGTTCGACTGGTTGTCAAGCTGGGGACTGAGCATGGGTATGGTTATCCTGCTTATGACTATCATCGTTAAGGTTCTGGTTCTTCCTACAACATGGAAATCATTCATTTCATCAGCTAAGATGAGAGCATTGAAACCATACGTAGAAAAGATTAATCAGAAATATCCGAAACAGGAAGATGCACTGAAGAAACAACAGGAAACAATGGCACTTTACAGCCAGTACGGAGTAAGCCCGATGGGAGGATGTCTGCCTATGCTGCTTCAGACACCGGTGTTCATGGCATTGTTCTTCTTTGTTCCGAACGCAATAGAATTGCGCCAGCAAAGTTTCCTTTGGGCAGATGACCTTTCTGCTTACGATGACTTGATTAGCTGGAGCACTTCAATACCTCTTTTGGGTAATCACTTGAGTCTGTTCTGTTTGTTGTTCAGTGTTACAACAATTATCAACCAGCTGGTTATGATGAAACAGCAGAATATGGGTGATAATCCTCAGATGGCGGCAATGAAATGGATGATGTACATCATGCCTGTGATGTTCTTCTTCATATTCAACGAATATGCATCAGGATTGAGTTATTACTACTTCATATCAAGTTTGATTGGTATCCTCACTACATGGATCATGTACAAGGTTACTGACGAAAAGAAACTCCTTGCACAACTTGAAGCAAACAAGAAAAATCCGGCTCAGATGAAACAGAGCAGCCTGTTGTCAAGACTTGAGGCTTTGCAGAAAGAGCAGGAACGCCTTCAGAAAGAACGCCAGGAGAGAATGAACAAGAAATAACATTCTGACACCGATAATAATATTGTCATTCAGAGATAAGATGTTCTCTCTGGATGACAATATTTTTTATTGTAAAACACATAAAAAATACAACAATGAATAAAAACCTAATCACAATGACTGCTGCTACATTAATGTTAGCCACATCAGGATGCGTAAGCACCGAACAGTCTGCCGAAAATGAAGCGACCATAATAGGCAAACAGGAAATAAAAATTGAAGACGGGCGTCTGACTCCGGAAGTTCTTTGGGCTATGGGACGTATAGGAAGTTCAACTGTTTCGCCTGACGGAAAGAAAATAGCATATACAGTTTCATACTATAGCGTAAAAGAGAACAAAAGCCATACTGTCATTTACATAATGAATGCAGACGGAAGCGAAAACAAGCTCCTCACTACTACTGCTGCAAGTGAATATGAACCTGCATGGATCAAGAATGGAGAAAAACTCGCATTCCTTTCAAATGGTCAGATATGGGAGATGAATCCTGACGGTACTGAACGCAAACAGCTTTCCGATTATGAAGGAGGAATAGACGGTTTCAGTTTTTCACCTGACGGAAACAAGGTATTGTTTATCTCACAAGTAAAATATGGAGAACGTACAGTTGACAAATATCCTGACCTGGACAAAGCTACAGGTATGGTGATTGACGATCTGATGTACAAGCATTGGGATGAATGGGTACAGACTGTTCCACATCCTTTCATAGCCGATTTTGACGGAAACAAAGTTGGTACAGCTACAGATATAATGGAAGGTGAACCATATGAATCGCCAATGAAACCTTTCGGAGGTATCGAGCAGCTGACTTGGAGTAACGATTCAAAGCAGATTGCATACACATGCCGCAAGAAGACAGGCTTGGAATATTCTGTTTCTACAGATTCTGACATCTATCTTTACAACATCGAAAGCAAGGAAACAAGAAACCTTTGCAAAGAAGATGCAAATGACAAGAACATGGGGTACGACACAAATCCTCTGTTCTCACCAGACGGAACAATGATTGCATGGCAAAGTATGGAACGCGACGGATATGAAAGTGACCGCAACCGCCTTTGCGTAATGGAACTGGCCAGTGGCAAAAAAACATACGTCACAGAATCATTCGAATCGAGTGTTGATTCATACTGCTGGGCAAATGATAGCAAGACACTATACTTCACTGGTGTTTGGCACGGAACAAGCATGATTTACAACACTAACATTAATGGTGAAGTAAACAAACTGACTGACGGTATGTACGACTATGCTTCAGTAGCATTACTTAATGACGGACAGCTGTTGACAAAACGTCACTCAATAAGCGAAGCTGATGAACTTTATACTGTATCACTGAACGATAATAACTCAGTAAGCCGTATAACAAAAGAAAACGACCATATCTTCAGCCAGCTCAAAACAGGTAAAGTTGAGCCGAGATGGACAAAGACAGTTGACGGCAAACAGATGCTTTCATGGGTTATATATCCTGCCGATTTCAATCCAAACAAAAAATACCCTACCCTTCTGTTCTGTCAGGGAGGTCCTCAAAGCCCTGTCAGCCAGTTCTGGAGCTACAGATGGAACTTCCAGATTATGGCAGCCAACGACTATATAATCATAGCCCCTAACCGCCGCGGACTTCCGGGTTTCGGTATGGAATGGCTTGAAGATATTAGCACTAACTACGGCGGCCACTGTATGGACGATTATTTGAGTGCAATAGACGATATAGCAAAAGAACCATATGTTGACAAAGACCGTTTAGGATGCGTTGGTGCAAGTTTCGGAGGTTATTCGGTTTACTGGCTTGCCGGACACCACAACAAACGTTTCAAGGCATTTATTGCACACGATGGTTTCTTCAACATGGAGCAGCAGTATCTTGAAACAGAAGAACTCTGGTTCACTAACTGGGATCTGGGAGGTGCTTACTGGGAAACTGAAAATCCTGCAGTAAAACGTAGTTACGCAAACTCTCCTCACCTCTTTGTTGAGAAATGGGATACCCCTATCCTATGCATCCATGGTGAAAAAGACTACCGTATTCTTGCTTCACAGGGAATGGCAGCCTTCAATGCTGCCAAACTGAGAGGAGTTCCTGCACAGCTACTTGTTTTCCCTGATGAAAACCACTGGGTGCTGAAACCACAGAATGGAGTTTTGTGGCAACGCACATTCTTCGCATGGTTGGACAAATGGTTGAAGAAGTAATATCATGGTACAGCAAGTTGAATTTTCACTCAGTCCGAAGAGGAAAGGATTTCATCTGGTGACACAGGAGATAATGAAAAACCTCCCTGTACTGCCTGAACAGGGAATACTGAACCTCTTCGTAAAACATACAAGCTGCGCACTGAGTATAAACGAAAATTACGATCCAAGCGTACGCTCAGATATGGAACAGATTTATAATCGCCTTGTAAAGACTAACGAGCCTTACTATAGTCATACAGACGAAGGTGAAGACGACATGCCAAGCCATGCAAAATCGAGCTTGACAGGAGTCTCAATAACCATCCCGATTACAAACGGACGGCTAAACCTGGGAACATGGCAAGGCATATATCTTTGCGAGTTCAGATATTCCGGAGGAGCACGTAAAATCGTAGCGACGATAATATCATAATAAAAGCCAAGAGACCGTCTCAAAATAAACTTGGAATGGTCTCTTGGCTTTTATTTACGAACAAATTTTATTTTTCAAAAACAAGTTTTCCGAAAAACTCAGGACAGTGGAAACAAGGTTGAGGCAAGTTTATCGGACTCCATGAAAGGAAATGCGGAGTCTGAAGCAGGTCGCCACACTTATAGAAATTACCACGAAGAGTCATTCCTGACAAATCTTTTACGTCATGCTTGAAAAGTGATGATGCAGGAATAATCAGCGAAAGTTCCCAGCTGCAATCACCTATACGCTCTTCAAACGGATCGTTTCCCAATGAAGACCATCTTTTCACATTTTCAAGAACATTCTGAGGAGCATGGTGTCTGTCACCTTTCTTTCCGTAATTAACAAGCAGTTTGCATGCACAGTTACATTCAAAGTTATAATATTCTTCCTCTCCTTCAAAGTTTACAAAAAACTCACAACATGAATCTTCCCAAACTCTACCTAAATCGGCAGAAGCAACAGCTCTCACACTTGCCTCTGAAACTACAAAATTTAGCAGAATAGCATCACCGGTATGTAATACTCTGAATTTTACATCAGGAGAATAAGGGAAATCAGACCAATTAACAACATCAATAGAATTGAAGTTTACCGACAAATCATTCATCAGTTTACCTACCTGTTCAGCGCTTTCTACGCCACCGGCAACCTTCTTAACTGTAATTTCTTTCATTATTAATAAAGTTTAGACATATGGTACTTTGCAAATATAGCAATATTTTCGCAACTGCCGCACCTATTCTTCAATAATTTAAGATTTAAGCTTTAATATTATAAATATATTTCCTTACTTATCTTGATTTTATCTTTTCTCCCAAAAACTAGGAGCAAACATCAACAATATACCGAAAAGCTCAAGACGGCCGATCAACATTAAAAAAGAAGAAACCCATTTTGCCGCATCAGGAAGAGCACTCCATGAAAATGCTGGTCCAAAACTTCCAAAACCCGGCCCAACATTACCTATACTGGATACAGCAATTCCCATGGCTTCAGTCATTTCAAGACCTATTACCATAAAGATAAACCAACCTACAAATGTACATATTAAGTAAAGCATTGCAAATGTTGTTACCGTCGATATAGTAGAAGTAGAAACGGACTGACCGTTAACCTTAACTGGAAGCACGGCACGTGGGTGCATTAGCCTGTTGAATTCATTCTTCACATTCTGAAGAATAATGAGCAGACGCATTGATTTCATTCCTCCAGCCGTAGACCCCGTACAACCACCCGCAAACATTATATAAACTATAAGTATAAGCGTAAAATGTGGCCATGTAGAATAATCATCTGTGGCATATCCACATGAAGTATGGATTGTTACAACCTGGAAAAAAGCACGACGGAATGCCAGTTCAAGACCATATCCTTTTATGAAATACAATGCAAAAGTTATTATTGCAGTGACAACACCTACAGATATCAGGAAAAATCTGGTTTCCGCATCCTTAAACCACCTGAAAGTTTTTCCTTTCAGAATGAGGAAATAAAGAGAATAGTTTATTGCAGCCAGCATTGTAAATATGGTTATCACATATTCTATAAAAGGAGAATTCCAATAGGCAACACTACTCTGTTTAGTAGAAAATCCTCCTGTTGCAGTAGATGTAAACGAATGGCATACGGCGTCAAATACTCCCATACCACCAAACCACAAAAGAATGGCCTCTACCGCAGTAAGAACCAGATAAACCATCCACAATCCCTTTGCCATCTTACTTATCTTAGGATGGATTTTATCATGATTTACCCCAGTAGCTTCGGCAGAGAAAAGTACCTGGTTTCCCACTCCGAATATAGGCAATATTGCTATCGTGAAAAATACTATACCAAGTCCTCCGATCCATTGAGTAAAACTTCGCCAAAACAACATTCCATGAGACAAAGACTCTATATTATCAAGTATTGACGCACCTGTAGTGGTAAATCCTGACATGGTTTCAAAAAACGCGTCAGTCACAGAAGGGATACTGCCACTTATATAGAACGGCAGCATACCAAAGAGTGTAAAAAAGAGCCATGTAAAAGCAACGATACAATATCCGTCTCTGCGTGAAAGTCTTTTATCGGCATTCTTACCAAAGAAAAACAATATACTCCCAACACCAAAATTTATTAGCATGGAATATACAAAATATATATAGTCACTTTCATTATAGAAAAGAGAAACCAAAGTGCACACCAAAAACATCATCCCCTCAAGATAAAGAAGTATGCCCAAGATTCTGAATATCATTTTACGGTTCAACAGGCTATGACCACGACCGTCTTCGACATGCATTTGTGTACTGATGAAGTCTTCCATATCGTTTATAAATTAAAAAAGAGGCCATAAGCCTCTTCTATCCGTCGGGGTACCAGGATTCGAACCTGGGACCCCCTGCTCCCAAAGCAGGTGCGCTA